>Ga0180007_10002510_pt1 | contig 21798 bp, 23 predicted proteins | sample MM_PC_MetaG_FD_121122 | JGI IMG/M metagenome (GOLD analysis project Ga0180007, IMG submission 121122) | Groundwater microbial communities from the Aspo Hard Rock Laboratory (HRL) deep subsurface site, Sweden - MM_PC_MetaG | ecosystem: Environmental > Aquatic > Deep subsurface > Groundwater... | reverse complement strand
TAACAGGTTTTCCATACATCAATGCTTGATATAATATCCCGCTCGATTGATAATGATTTTCATATGCTAAGACTATGAAATTTACAGACTTAAAAAATTTTGATATCATATCTTCATTTGTCAAAAACCTATCAACAAAATAAATCCTGTTTTCATTTCGTAATTTTCTAATTAGCTTATCAATTTCATTTTTTTTATCTTCTTGGATCATAGTAAATTTACCGCAATGGATAAAAACGTATTCATCATTACTTATTACGAGCTTCAAAAGAGTATGATATCCTTTCCTTTTAAACGGATAGCCAAAAAATAATATTTTTTCTTTATCCTTATTATTACTGAGAAATTTATTAAAATTCAACATCAATTCCTTATCAGGATTCTCTGAATCTGTTACGTTATAAGATTGATAGATGTCCGGAATATATCCGATTCGCTTTAAAGGATACTTTTCATATAAATATTTATCAATAATTATGAACTTATCAATTGATTTAATCAACCAAATTTTTAAAAAACCAATTAATCTTATTAGAAAATTTTTATAATAAAATGAAGTGTTAATATCAATGAGATAAGTGGGACTCAAAAACATCTTGTTCTTATTAAACAAATTAGTGATTGTGTGGATAAAAAAAGTGTTTTTATAATCTTCACCACAAACTGCAAGTATAGTTGTATCAGGTTTATGATATTTTTGAAGGTTCGTTATCAATCTAACTTCAGTATTATGGTTTTTCAATGAATTGAATTCTTTAAGTATGTTTAACAATTCAACATTATTATTATTTTTATAGTAATCCAAATATACTGAATTTTTCCGTATCAAATAATATTTGATGACTTTTATCGGATATAACTCAAGGAGTATTTTTTTCAATGTTGGAATACGTAACAATAAACGATAAAACCTCCTTTTTCGTTTCAATTGTCTTGGAATTGCGATTCCGCCAAATGCAAGCACCACTTTATAATTTCTACTTAAAGCCCACTCAGTTAAAACATTACAGTATATTTGACCATGGCCAGTTATACTCGGACAATAAATCAATAATTTTTTCATATTGTCACCGTCTTTTTAATGGCTTGCACGACATCATCAACAGTTATCGAGTCAATACATTTTGGTTTTAAATATAAGCAATTCCAATTACAATCATAGCAATCTAATTTATTACATATTACTCTGTTCAGGTTTAAATCTCCATATGGATAAAATCTATTAAAATGCCCACCCCCAACAATACAAATGTTTGGGGTATTCATTCCAGCTGCAATATGAATTGGACCGCTGTCAACTCCAACTACAAACTTTGCTTTTTGGATTATTATCGCCAATACTCTCAGATTGACTTCTCCACATAAATTTATAATTTCAACTTTTTTCATATTTTTGATTAAAGACCTTAATAATATACTTTCTTTCTTGCTACCTATCAAAACAATTTTATTTCTATTTATTCCCCACAATCTAGAAAGTAAAACTTTCCAATTTTTTACACTCCAATGTTTAATAGAATTATAGGCACCTGGACAACAGACAACATATTCATTTTGAGATATCTTATATTTCTCCATTATTAATTTGGCTTCGTTATAATCTTGTTCAGATAACCATATCTCGGTGTGAAGTTTATCGACCTTCCTGCTGAAACCAAGACCACGTAGAAATTCAAGGTTTCTTTCTATTTCAGGCATTTGTCCATTGGAACAAGGAACGATCATTGTATAATTCAAATTATTGTTGATCCTTTCCCACGCAGGATCATTCGAAGAGTCTCCTTGAAAAACAATCTTGTCTTTACCTTTAATTATCTTTAAGAGCCATTCGTGTTTTGGACACCTAGAAAATACTGGATATATGATGATATCATATTTTAAATTATGAAATTTCAACCACATTAATATTTTATTAAAATAGTTGTACTTTCTAAAATAATGGTCTTCAATATAGAATGTTTTTTCAATATATGGGCATTTTATTACAAGGTCTTTATTACATTTATTGCATAGGATGTCAATCTTATAATCTGAAAAATGTAGTTTATAATATTTTAGTACAGCGGTAAAAATAATGAAATCCCCTATATGATCTGGTCTTATTATTAATATTGTTTTCATTTTATGGTCGGACAACAGATTTAATTTTTTTATATATGGTAATAGGATTTTTTATTTTACATATTATCCTTTCGTTAAATCTTTCTGGAAAATCATTTATTAATCTTTGATTTAAATACTGTTTTTCTGTATATATTTCCCCTAACGGATGAATATTTCTTTCAATCATACATTTTATAGATATATCAGATAATATTCGTGCATCCTTTTTTGAAATGGTAAAGAATAAGTTCTGTTTTAATATTTTAGCAAAATGATAATTATAAGTGCGCGTTAAATATTGTTGAATAAGATTGCGGTTCTTTAATGAATTAGCTTCAATTAAAATTACTCTTGGCCTTATATCATGTAAATTGATACCTTTTAATACGTCTAGTTCGTTACCTTCAGTATCGATGGAAATAAAATCAATTTTGTGGTCTGGAGAAAAATATTTATTAAATATTATTGATAGTGGGAAAGCATCAACAAATATTTTTTTAAAACCTGTAAATTTTAACCTTCTTTTGAAATATCTCTCTTTGACTTCCTCATATCTTTGCGACTTTATTCCTGATAACAAACCCAAATGTTCAATAAAAAATGGAATTTTATTTTTTTTATAATTTCCAACACAAGCAATGTTCAAGCATATTGAATTCGGCCGGTTTTTTTTACATAATATTAAATAATCAGGATGTGGTTCAATACATAAGCCTTTCCAACCAATTCTTTCAAAACTATAAGAATTGCTGAGATGTCTTCCATCAAAAGCACCTATATCAATAAATGTACCTTTTCGCTTAAAATTAAAAAATTTCATTAATATGTAATCTTCACCATTCTGACTATAATACTTATATTTATTAAATGGAAAGCGGTTAATATGAGATTTAATATTGTTTATTAGGTTAATATTTTTTTTCATCAAGAAGTAATTATTTTTTTGTAACCATTTTTTATAATTGGATTGTATCATTGAGACCTGTTTCCATGACAACACTCTTTTCCAATAATGAATATCACCAGAAAATATGTGGTCTGAGTGCAATAATGAGACTGAGTCATATTTATTATTTTTTAATGAAGTTTGTAATTTATTTATTCGTGCTATCTGTTTATCAATAGAAAAGTTATTAGCAATTTTATTACATTCCTTAAGAGATTTGTTTATATTTAAAAATCTGGCAATATTATACACTTCCAATTTCAAATTTGTAATTACATCTTCATATTTTGAAATATACATATTTGGTAATGCAGTCCATAAATAATAATTATTTAAAATATTGTTAAGAAAATTATTACGAATTAAAAAGGTAAATGACATATTGTTTTTATTCATATGTGATACGATTACATCACGAATATCCCTATAAATGTATAAACCTTTTGCATTACCATTTAAAAATTCATTCTGAATTCTTTTTGAAAATATATGAGTCTTGATGACTTTAAATTTCTTATAATTATCATATTTTTTGAATATTTTTTCAATATCTTCCGGTCTAACCCAACCAACTCGTTTTCCAAGTTTTGCATCTTCAATAAGTTTTGAAGCAATCTGATATTGAAGAGTTGAACCAGACCGGGGCATTCCACAACAAATTATCCACATATTTTCCCTCAAATGTTCAAATAGTAATATTTTTCCATTTTAACATAGGAACAATTACACCAGGTCTTTTTGTGATAATATACCTGGGATTTATTGAATTCAACACAACATGAAACGATAATGTTCTTAGATTATGTACTAACCACCCTTTTTTATGTACTCCAATATTTAAATCGAGATAATATATACCGGTATTTAATATGTTTTTGGGAATATAAGACCTTATTTTATTAATTACTCCTGTTTGTATTTTCATTTCTTTAATGTCATTATGGAATGTTCGTAAAATAAGAGTTTCATCAGAACTTTTTAAATCATAACCTATTCTTAAATATTTAATACTTGTTTTAAGAATAAATTCAATTTCAATAATTATTTCATCATCTGATTTAAATCCCGAAGTAATAACGTTATTCTTATTGAGCGTTCTGATAGCCATTACATTGATAGCCTGATTAAATATTTTATTTTTAAATACCATTTCTCCAAGATTTTCCTTATTTACTTTTAATTTATTATAATTTTGAATTATTATGTTTGGTAATCCAATTTTCACAATACTTCCCTCATTGACTTGCATACAGCGATGGCATAACGATGAGATCGCCCCCATATTATGACTAACAAAAATCACAGTCCTCCCGCCCTTGGCCACGTCGCGCATCTTGCCGAGGCACTTCTGCTGGAACTCCGCATCTCCCACAGCCAGGACCTCGTCCACAATGAGGATCTCCGGGTCCAGGTGCGCGGCCACCGCGAAGGCCAGCCTGACATACATGCCCGATGAGTATCTCTTCACCGGGGTGTCGAGGAACTTCTCTACGCCGGAGAACTCGACTATCTCGCTGAACTTCCGGTTGATCTCCTTCCGGGTCATACCCAAGATAGAGCCGTTGAGGTAGATGTTCTCCCTACCAGTAAGCTCAGGATGGAAACCTGTGCCGACCTCAAGCAGTGAAGCTACCCTTCCCTTCAGCGTAACCTTGCCAGTTGTCGGCTCTGTGATCCTGGAATGTATCTTGAGCAGAGTCGTCTTGCCAGCGCCATTAGGACCGATAATGCCCACAACCTCGCCTCGCTTCACCTCGAACGAGACATCCTTCAACGCCCAGATGAACTCCTTCTTCGAGCGCTTACGGAAGGGTGCCTTTGCAATGCCCGCTAGCTTGTCCCTCATGGTCAGATACTTCTCCTTCTCGCCTATCCTGTACCTCTTGCCCAGGTTCTCTACCTTGATGACGGTCTCAACCATCTCCAAGACCTCTCGCATGCATATATTCCCTTATTATCTGCCGGAATCTCTCAGCCCTCCCGATGGAAGTCTTTGCGATCGACAGCTCAACATCCCTCGTGGTCCTGTAGGTAAGCTCGGCCCTCTTCTCGAGCTCCAGCTTCAATGAATGCACAGCGTCCTTCGCCCTCTGCTGCAGGGCGTCAGTCTCTTCCTTCGCTTCCTGGAGCATCAATAGCGCGTCAGACAGCCTTGACCTCTTTATGTCATCCCACGAGAGGTTTCTCCTGCCCTCAACTCCCGAGCCTTTGATGATGAAATAATACATGAAAGCCATCAATGTAGTCCTATGCGTGTCCCTTGTGCCTTCAGGCATCTTCCTGCCGTCCAGGGCCAGCAATGCCTGTGCCTGGAAGAACATGCTGTAATATGACGCATTTATAACCCACAAGGCAGGGTCGAATTCGGTGCCAGGCAGGCATTTTGCCATCAGTTCCTTGTCAGCCATGATGTTACGCAGGGCCCTGGCGGTTTTAAGGGAATCCTCAGCCTTAGCCAAGGTGTGGTTTATGAATAAGGCACTGGGCTTGTCCCATCTCCCCTCATTGTCCCAGGCCTTGAAGAGCGATACGGCCCTATGGATATCCTGCTTCCTGATCATATCTTTTCACCAACCTGTAATAGGAGTCGTGGCCGTGCAGCACGACCGAGGCCTTCAGCACCTCCCTCCCGACTGTCCCTTTCTTCTTCAGCATCTCATAGAACCAATCGGCCGTGAAGACATTGACATGCACCCGGTAGCTGAAGCCTTCAAGGGCTGTCCTTACGCGTGACTTGAACTTCTGGACCTCCCTCTCATCCTGGATTATTATGCATAGGTCCACGTCTGATCTCGATGTCTCGGCGCCTTTGGCATATGACCCGAAGAGGGCCATTATGTAAACAGAGCCGGCGAGCGCCTTCTCAATCTCTTTGCTTATGACCCTTATCTTTAGCTTTCTCTCCAGCAGAAGGCCTTTTGCGTGCAGGGATGAGATGGCCATTATGTCCGTGTCGGCTGTGGAAAGGTCCAGGGTGCAGTTGCTCGTCCTTGGGCCGATCTTCTTCACCGAGACAACCTTGAGCCTCTGCAAGACCTTCACCGCCTTCTGGACCTGGGAGACATACTTATCAAGTTTCTTAGCCAACCCATAAACAGTATATGTCTCAAAAGGCGACCTCAATAGCAGGGCGGCCACTTCAACTTCCATAGCATTCAGCCTTGTCATGTTATACCATTATTATTGGTAAATTTACCAATATTTATGTCATATTTAAACCTTTCGTCTCATATCACATCAGCGAAATACCTTTCCACAGACCTGAAATACATCAGGCCGGTGATGAAGACAATGAGAGTCAGCACGACCGATACCCCTAGCAGCGTGAAATCAACTGCCTGATGCCCGAGGATCATGGCCCTGTGCGCCTCGATGAACCCTGTAATGGGATTGAGCATGAGCAAGACCTTGAACCTGCCTGCGATAGAGACAGGGTAGATGACCGGGGTCATGAACATCATCAGCTGCACAAGGAAAGGCACCGCGTGACCCACGTCCCTATACTTGACGTTCATGGCAGAGAGCCAGAAGCCGATGCCGGAGGCGAACATCCAGGTGAAGAAGATGACCAGCGGCAGTAGCAGGATATATACGGGCGGCACGAACCGGTAGTAGGCCATGAGCCCGGCCATGATCAGCCACGCTATGGAATAATCGATGATCCTGACCATGGTGAAGGAGAGGGGCAGGATTATGCGCGGGAAATATATCTTGGATATCAGGCCTGAGCTGGACACCAGGCTGGTGCTGGAGGAGCTGACCGAGTTGGAGAAATATGTCCAGAGCAGCAGCCCGGAATACGAGAATATGGCATAAGGAACGCCTTCAGAGGGGATCTTGGCGACCTTGCCGAAGAATATCGTGAACACCACCATGGTCAGGAAGGGCTGGAGAATCGCCCAGAAGCCGCCGATGACAGTCTGCTTGTACCTGACCTTGATGTTCCTGACTGTGAAGCTCCAGAGGAGCTCGCGATAGCTATAAAGCTCCTTCATATCGATACCTATCAAGCCCTTCCTCGGCCGGATCACAGTCAATTGCGCCATCATTCCGCCTTTTCCCTGAAAAGATGATCAAAAACCTTCCTTGTGCTCTCCATCACCGACTCAGCATCGGTATCACAGACGACATGCGGCTGCTCTGGCTCATCATAGGGCGCGTTGAAGCCCGTAAGGTTCGATATCTTGCCGGCCTTGGCCTTGGCATACAATCCCTTGACATCCCTCTTCATCCGCTCCTCTTTTGAGGCCTTTACATATACCTCGGTGAACCTGCCATCCCCGATTATATCCTTGGCATGCTGCCTGATCCTGCCGTCAGGAGATATGAAAGAGCACAACACCAGTATGCCATGGTCGGCGAACATCCTCGCCAGCTCACCCATCCTTTTGATGTGCAGCGCCCTGTCATCCGGGGAGAAGCCGGTGTTCTCGCCGAAAGCAGTGCCCCGGACGATGTCGCCGTCTAGCTGTTGTATCTTCAGTCCTGGATGAGCTTCTTTAATCTTCTTGGTCAGAGCGTCGCTGATTGTCGACTTGCCGCTTGAGGGGCAACCGGTCAACCACACCACATGGCCGAACTCCTTCATCTCAGCTCCCTCTCAATCATATCAGCAGCGCCCTTGGCAGGGATGTGGTCCTTCCAGCTGTCATCGCCTTCCTTGATCTTCCGCCTGATATCAGTGGCGGAGATGTTGGCGATACTCTCGTCCACATCAACCGCTTCCGTAGTATAACCTACCTTGCGGCTCCAGTAAACACCTTCGATATCAGGGATGATCATGACAGTGCCGGGGATGTCTTTCTCTTGCATCCAGGCCTTGACCAAGTCTGCCCTGAAAGGGGTCGGCAGGGCATCATAGTCAGTATCCCTCACAAGCACGAGAATGGGCTTTCCAGGGTTCTCCTTCATCTTCTTTTCCATGATATGCGCATGCCCCTTGTGGAATGGGCACCACCTGCCTATGAAAACCATGTGCGGCGAGTTATCCTTTACGTTGGTATAGTGTTTCATGTCCCTCAACCTTCTTTTTAAACGATAGGCAATGGATGCTCCGCCTATTTAAGTCTTTTTCGGCTCAGGAGGCTTAGGAAAATCCGGCTGAAACCGAAAAATATATAAATGATATTACATTTATGTAACATATGTTACAAAAAAGTAGTGTGTGGAAGACTGCATCTGTCTTCTTCCTCAATCCCACCAAAAAGCATTATCTCAAGGAGATAAGTCGAGAGATCAGTCTAGCGCACACATCTGTCAAGAACAACATCATGGACCTGATAAAGGAAGGCATCATCAAGCAAGAGATCGAGCAAAGAGGCTCGAGGAGATTTCCGATGTATTCGGCAGATCTCCGGAATCCGAGCTATAAGAAATATAAACAGGTGTTCAATCTCATGTCGATCATGGAATCAGGATTGATCGAGCACATCGGAGACAAACTCATGCCTAAGGCAATCGTGCTGTTCGGAAGCTACCGGAAGGGAGAGGACATCGAAGACAGCGACATCGACCTGTTCGTCGAATGCAGAGAGGCAGATATCGACCTCGATGGGTACAGGAAGAAGCTCAGGAGGCAGATACAGCTGCATTTCAACGAGGATTTCCATACTTATCCCAAGGAGCTGAGGAACAACATCCTCAATGGAGTGGTCCTGCATGGATTCCTTGAGGGTATAAGATGATGCTTAAGATAACATCTGATGGGAAAAGATCGGAATCCCTAAGGAAGATGGCTGAGACCACGCTTAAGAGGCTGAACAAGACGGACAAGAGGGCATATCCAGCCAACACTCTGACTGATTATTACGACATAATCCACAAGCTTATGGAAGCTTTTGCAGCAATAAAAGGAGTGAAATTCAGGGGCGAAGGCGCTCACCAGGAACTGATCGACTTCACTTCGAAAGAATTAGTCTTCTCTGAACATGACAGGGAGTTCCTCCAGCAGATGCGCAGCTATCGCAACAGGATCCACTATGAGGGATTCGAGGTCCATGCGAATTTCATATTCCTGAACGAAAAACGGATAAGAGTGCTCATTAGGGTTCTTTTGAAGCATCTTTCACCGAAAACTACTTAAGAAACTATATTATTAAAATGATGATGAGGCGGATAATCCCTTTTTTCATGGCACTGGCATCACTCCCGGCCACCCAAGCCTACATCGACCCGGGAACAGGCGGCATGATAATCGGGGGCAGCATATGGCCGCTCCTCGTGGCCTTGTTCGCGGCGATCGGAGGATTCTTCGTAAAGTTCTTCAGGCCCATCAAGAGGGGGGTATCGAGATTATGGAGAAAAAATGGCAAATAGACACTTGGTATGGCTCTGCGTCATCCTATTTGTTTCAGGCTGCTCGGAGATGGAAGAAATGAAATTCAAGAAAGTCTTGGTGATAGGGATAGACGGGATGGACCCAGGCATAACGAAACAGCTCATGGAGGAGGGCAGACTGCCCAACTTCCAGCGCCTAGCTGAGAATGGAAGCTTCATCAACCTCAACACCAGCTATCCCCCGCACAGCCCGGTGGCGTGGACAACCCTGGCAACCGGTACCAACCCGGGCAAGCACAACGTCTTCGACTTCATAAGGAGGCAGCCAGGCAGCTACCTGCCAGAACTCTCCCTGGCCAAATCAGCCTCAGGCATAGGCGGCACGAACTACGAGTCATACGTCATGTCAGACCCTTTCTGGCGCATAACCACGAAGAACAAGATACCTACAACGGTAATACGTTGGCCCGTCACCTTCCCGCCGGAAAAGGTCAAGGGAAACCTATTGTCAGGCCTAGGGGTGCCGGACATCAAAGGCTTCCTCAGCGGATATACATACTATACGGCGAATGAGCTCACAACCAAGGACAAGGCCCTGAAGAAGATAATCAAGGTCGAGCAAGGAGAAATCATCAAGACAGACCTCTTCGGTCCCAAGAGGAGGAAAGACGGCGAGATAATCGACGTGATATCGCCCATGGAGATAAGACTCACAGAAAACTCAGCAGACATCGAGGTCGGAGGAAAAAGCCATACAATCAAACCAGGGGAATGGAGCGACTGGATAAGGGTTGGATTCAAGGCAGGATTCAGGACCGCGTACGGCATATTCAGGGCATACCTCATCAGCCTCGAGCCGTTCGAGATGTACATCACAACCATCCAGATAGACCCTGTCAACCCCATAACAGATATATCATTCCCTGACGCGTACTCAAGACAGTTGGTAGAGGAGATAGGCCTGTACTACACCCTGGGGATGCCTGAGGAGACTGATGGATTGGTGGACGGAAAGATATCAGATGAGGTCTTCCTCCAGCAGATATCACAGATAGAAGAAGAACGCCTCAAGATGTTCTGGAAGGAGTTCGAGGCCTTCAAGCAGAGGGAGAAAGGCCTTCTTGCCTTCGTCTTCGACGCCTCAGACAGGGTCCAGCACGTGTTCTGGGACGAGAAGGTCCTAGAAGAGAGCACGCCAGGAATAGACATAAACCCTGCTGTCGAAAAATATTGGGAGAGGAAAGACGAATTCCTCGGCAAGGTCCTGGACCAGATAGATGAAGCTACCCTGCTGTTAGTGCTCTCTGACCACGGATTCACATCATTCGAGAGGTCAGTGAGTCTCAACACCTGGCTTGTCCAGGAGGGCTTCATGAAGGCAGAGATAGACGAGGACGCAATATTCTTCGAGACAGTGGACTGGAGCCAGACCCAGGCATATGCCCTCGGCTTCAACTCGATATACATAAACCAGAAGGGCAGGGAGCCGGAAGGCATCGTACAGAACAAGGAACTGGTCATCCAGAAGATAATCGCCAAGCTCGAAGGGCTAAAAGACGAGAAGACAAGGCAGAAAGTGGTGAACAGGGCATATCCTGCATCAGAGGTCTGGTCCGGGCCGTACATGAAGAACGGGCCTGACATAATCGTCGGTTTCAATCCCGGCTACAGGGCATCGTGGCAGACAGCAGTAGGCAAGTTCTCAAAAGAGGTCATAGAGGACAACGACAAGGCATGGGACGGCGACCACCTGGTGGATCCCAAGTTCGTGCCGGGAGTATTGTTCTCGAACCAGGAGCTAAAGACAGATACAGCGGGCCAGACAGATATCGCACCAACGGTGCTGGATGCCCTCGGTTTACCGATCCCTGAGGAGATGGAAGGGCAGAGCCTGATAAGATGAAACGCGCAATGCTCCTCCTGTTGATATTGGCCTCCTGCACGGCCGACAACCAGAACCTCCAATCAGACAGGCTTATGTCCCTGCCATACATGAGCTGGTCTGATGTCCATGAAGACGACCTCGACAAGAGCGGAGTCACGATGCATGACTCCGGGGCCTACACCGGCCTGAACCTGTACCAATCAGAGGACAAGGGCGAGGCATACCTGATGGACATGGAAGGCAATGTCCTCCACAGCTGGAACGCAGCAGAGGGATACGATTGTCATGAAGAGTGCAAGTGGCACCACGTGGAGATGGACGACCAGGGAAACCTCTACCTGGTCGTGAAGGACACCATGCTGGCCAAGCTCAGCTGGGAATCAGGCGGGGTAGGATACGCAGGGGTCTCAGCCCACCATGACATGGACAGGGCCGAGAACGGTGATATCTACGTCCTCACCAGGGAGGATCTTGATGTCAGCTATAAGGGGATAGATGTCAGGATAGCCAACGAATACATCATAGGCATGTACCCGAATTCCACGGTGTTCACCAACATCTCGCTATATGACTCATTGGGGGGCGAATTATTCATCGAACCGAGCCTTCTCAAGAGCATCGTCAAGCGGATAGAAGAAGAGGGCATCGGCAGCTTCGACGCATACCATGCGAACACAATAGAGATGATCGAGAAGGACACGGACTTTGCTGACAAGGGAGACCTCCTGCTGTCAGTCAGGGAAATCGACATGCTCATAGTCATGGATACAGAAGGAGAGATCAAGTGGACATGGGGACCTGGAGTCGTGGATATGCAGCACCACCCGACAATGCTGGAGAACGGTAACATACTGCTTTTCGACAACCAGGGCTTCAGGAACTACAGCAGGGTCATAGAACTAGATCCGAGGACTGAGAAGATAGTCTGGACATATCCTGCCTTGCCCACAGAGAAGTTCTACTCGGAGAGCAGAGGCTCCTCGCAGAAGCTGCCTAATGGGAACGTGTTGATCACTGAGAGCAACAAGGGGCATGTAATTGAGGTCACGACCGGAGGAGAGATTGTCTGGGAGTGGTGGAACCCGGAGATAAGGGATGGCAAGCGGGAAGTCGTCTACCGCATGAAGAGGCTCGGGCCGGAACAGATAGGGATGCTACCATTCAGCAGCGAGGTCCAGGAGGACCTGAAGAAGAGGGGTTACATCCCATGAGCCACCTGAAGGAGCTGGAGGACAAGAGCATATTCATCATCAGGGAAGCCAAGAATAAGTTCAAGAATCCGGCTGTGCTATGGAGCATAGGCAAGGATAGCACGATGCTGCTCTGGCTGTGCAAGAAGGCCTTCTTCGGCAAGATACCCTTTCCAGTTGTTCACATAGACACAGGCTACAAGTTCAAAGAGATATACGAATTCAGGGATAATATGGCCAAAGAATGGGGCCTGGACCTGAGGATAGTCAAGAACGAGGAGGCCCTAGCACAGGGCATGGGCCCTGACAAGGGCAAGTTCGAGTGCTGCAACACCCTGAAAACAGAGGCACTCAAGCTAGCGGTGAAAGAGCATAAGATTGATGCACTCCTGCTGGGTATACGTCGGGACGAGCACGGCATCCGCAACAAGGAACGATATTTCTCGCCCAGGGACAAGCAGTTCAGGTGGAAACTGGCAAGGAAGAAAGAAGGAGGGGACAGCCCGTATGAATCCTTGCAGGACACCGAGATGTCAGGCTGGAACCTGTTTGCAACAGACTTCGGGCCAGAGGCAGACCATGTCCGCGTGCACCCGATCCTGCACTGGACAGAGCTCGAGGTGTGGCAGTATGTCAAGCAAGAGAACATCCCAATGGTGGACCTCTATCTATCGAAGAAGGGCAAGCGCTACAGGAGCATAGGGTGCGAGTGCTGCTGCATGCCTGTCGATTCAGAAGCGGATGACATCGATAAGGTCATCGAAGAGCTGAAGAAGACCACGACAAGGGAGCGCGAAGGCCGGGCGCAGGAAAAGGAACACCTCATGCAGAAGCTCAGGTCCTTAGGTTATATGTGATCAGTTGACCCTGGAACTCAGCTCGCCGCTGGTAGCGTAAGAAGTCTTGGTCCTCATAGAGGTGTAGCTGAAGCCGGTGAAGGTCGTGATCCTCAGGTCCTCGGGCAGCTCTTCTGAGGGCGTGAGCTTGACCCTGAAGGCATCGCCCCTCTTGATGATGCATTGCTCTTGCTTCTTGGGCTTGCCGTCTAATCTGGTCACTTCATTATGTTCCTGGCCTGGCCGGCACGTGACCTCAGTGCCGTCAGAGCGCTTGGAATATATCATCATGCCTGTCATGTAGCCGCCGGAGATGTCTTTCTGCGGGGACCAGGGCTTCTGCTCAGGGTCGATGATTATGTCGTATTCAGCGTTGTTCTGCAGCATGAAAGAGACAGAGTCAGTGGTGATGCTTGGTTCTTCGACGCAGGCCATGTCAAGGGGAAACGCGCATTTCGGCGGGAGAAGGCTTTCATAGTTTACGATACCGAGGTAGGACAGGGAGGCGATGACAATGATGACTATCATCAAGGCAAAGCCGTAGGTCATGATGAATTCCAGCGCAGCCTGGGCTCTCATACATTTTTTTCTCCAACACGAGTATATAAATCTTTGTAAAGACTGGAAATTGCCAAATAATAGAAAGCTTTAAATATAACATAACTACATACATAGTTATGGTTAAGGAATTATCTGCTCAAGGACTCGAAGAGATATTCGGCAGGAGAGAGCTGGAGACCATGGAAAAGCGGATGGCAGGAAAGCCCCTCACACAGACAGAAAGGAACTACCTATCAAGGTCTATAAGGCCCAAGCTCATGGCTGCCAGGATGGCTACACAGGGAGGGCTCTATCAGTTGCTGGAAAGGCCGGGCAGCTCTTCGGAACAGAGAGTCATATTCAATCTAGCGAGATACGGCATTGACTTAGTCATTCCAGGACCTGCAAAGAAGGAGAAGAGGCTCAAGGCCGAAGAGCTGATATCAGAGATACTGACCAAGTGCCCGAAAGCGAGGTACATCGAGGCCATCCCCCTATTACTGGTGAAAAAGAGGATAGACACCTACAGGCTGGCTGAGATCGCATTCATCCAGGGATTGGCCAACAAGATAGGCTACTTGGCAGAGACCGCTGACATCATCTTGAAGAAGTCAGGCAAAGAAATGTATCTGCAAGGATTGACTGCCTATCTTTGGGCCAGACGGAAGAGGAGACATGAACTGCTGGGCGAGGAGAAAGATATGGGATACACGTCCTTCCTCCATAAGACCACCCCTTTGAGGCTCAGGAGATGGAGGCTGCTAGGCAGGTTCTTTGACAAGGATTTCATGACGCTAGCAGAGGTGTATGCATGATTACCAAGGACAACTTGCTGGATTGGCTCAAGGAAGTCGACAGGAGGTTGGAAAGGAGGCTGATGCTGATAGCGGTCGGCGGCACAGCCATGACCCTACTCGGCCTGAAGCCCTCCACAGTCGATGTGGATTTTTGCCTGTCGTCAGATGATGCGATAGTGTTCGAGAGACTGACGAAAGGCAGCAGGTTCAAGGTCGACATATTCAAGGACGGATTCATCTTCTCAGAGCAGCTGCCTGAAGATTATGCAGATAAATCGGCTGAAGTGAAGACCGGATTGAAATGGATAGACCTGCGGACGCTCTCGCTCTATGATATCATCATCACAAAAGCCGCAAGATACAATGAACGGGATGAAGAGGACATAAAGGCCATCGCCCAGCTGGGCAAGGTCGACAGGAAGGAGCTGATAGAAAGGTTCAAGAAAGTCGTCGGCACTTACGCTGGGAGGAAGGATGACTACAGCTATAACTTCAAGATTGCCTTAAGGCATTTCTAACCCACCCTGCCTGAGATATGACCGGTGGTGTAGTGCTCCATCAGGGTGTCTTCTGAGAGGTACTTGAAAGAGACGTCAGCGTAGAGCTTCTTCCCCCGCACCAGGTCGGGGCAGTGGATCCTCAATGTGAAAGGCCAGGTTACCTTTATATCAGCCACGTCGTTTCCTGACCTAGTGTAAGTATGGAACTGTCCTTCGCCGTCCTTGACCACTACCTGTTCAAGGGTTGCGCTTGAATCATGGCAGCCGTCACTCTTGATTATTGCGATTTCCTGATTGACATCCATGAGTATATCATGGGAGAGGCCGTTCATCAGTACTATATCAATATTGTCATCGCCTGCGACTATCGAAGGCTTTTCTATGCACGGCAAGCCCTGGCCGAAGAAACATTTGTCAGGCACTAAGAAGTCCGGATTTAGCACCCCGAAATAAGACAATGCGCCGATGGCAGCCAGCACAACGAGTATGGCCCAGCCATAAGTCATGATGAACTCCATCGCGGCTTGAGAACGAGAAGATAACATAAGGAAAGAAAAAAATTAGGGTCTTAGCCCTGCGCAACTTTTCCTGACATGTCCCCGGAAATCACATGGGAGGCGCCAGTGTCAACGCTTACGTAAGTGAAGCTTGGCATTGACTTGTAGCGCTTGCCGGCTGTGGGTCCATCGGCACAATTAAGGGTTATGGTAACAGTGCCGCCGTTATCGACTGTAATCTCATTGGCTCCAGTACCACATATAGGGGAACCACCATCATCGCAATTATTTTCCTCATCCTCGCCATTTGAAAGTATTGATCTTATTGCAGCATAGGTATATGTTGGGCTGTCACAGTCATCTCCCCCTCCTTTATTGATGGTGGTTTCGGGATCGATGTTGACATCATAACCAAGGCTGTTCTTTATTACAAATTGGACATTTACGCCATTGGCTCCTGCAGTGACAATCGATGGCTTCTCGATGCAGTCTGTACCTGCAGGGAAGAAGCATTTCTCAGGCAGTAAACTGCTCGGGCTGAGAACGCCGAAGTATGCTAGTGCGCCTATTGCAGCAAGAACAACTAATATCGCCCAGCCATAGGTCATAATGAATTCCATGGCCGCTTGACCTCTTTTCATCTTATCACCTCTTCTTATACGGTATTAACGATTCTAATATACCTTTCCATTCCTTCTACTAGTATTTAAATCTTTCGTTCAACCTGGCGACATCCGAAAAATGTATAATTGAAAACAAATTTGCATGTGAGACAGGAAAAACAGCGAACAATATCAGAGATTATAATTTGCTCACATGCAAATTTTTCGGATGGAGCCGTCCTGAGAATGGTTAGGATTGATTATACTATAGTAGACAAGAAAATCCCCAGTATCTTGGAGGCTACCAGGAACAGCGCGATAGTGGACCCGATGAACATAGGGATATACCTGAACCCTTCCTTCACGCTGCCCTTCTTGATGGTGGCGATGATGATAGAAGAGAAGAACGAGGTCACGCAGAGCATGATTATGCAGAACCAGAAGAAGCCTGATATAGAGATCCCTTCAGCAGAGAGGTTGCCCAAGAGGTTGCCGAAGCCGCCGCTAGTAACAGACTCTTTCGGCAGTTCAATCTTAGTCATGATGCCCTTGATGACAATCAGCAGATTATAAGACAATGCGAACATGAACGGAGCAGCTGCAATAGTGGCGAAAGAGATGAAGATCACATAAGTGGTCACGTTCGCTGCCATCTCCTTCTTCATGGTCGAGATCTCCTGTATGTTCGTTGCGATCTTGTTCAGCAGATCACCTATCTCGCCGCCGGCCTCGAGACCTGAGAGCAACAGGTTGATGGACCTCTCGACAGTGGGGGAGTCATACTTCAAGGAGAACTCCAGCAAGGCCTTGTCCAGCTCAGTGCCGGACAGGGTCTGCTTCGCCACAAGCTCAATCTCCTTGGCCAGCACTCCGAACCTTGGCCTGACAGCATACCACATCGCCCTGTCGATGGGCATGCCCGCCCTTATGTTCGCAGCCGTGAGCTGCAGGAAGTCTGGCAGCACCAGTTCAATGTCCAGCCGCCTCTGGAAGGTCTTCAGGTCATAAAATACCTTATAAATTATCATGAACAGCCCTGCGAAGAGCAACGGCACGCCGACCCAGAAGCCGAAAGTATACACGAAGACGGCGAACAGGGCGTATTTCCCGAAGAAGCCATGTATCGGGAATAACGGGTTGAAATAGATAAGCATGGTCAGCCCGATAATCACATAGAAGGTCAGGCCATAAGTCTTGTAGGGGACGTCCTCTACCCCTGCCTTGAGCAGGAAGCCCGCCACCCGATGCCTTACCTTCTTGGGCACGAAGGCCTTGCCTATGCTGTCCAAGGAAAAGGATTCTGTCCTCATAGTTCCACCGGCGGCCTGGATGACTTGATGATGGCGACGAACATGAACTGGACAAAGCCTATCAGTAACACGAAGACCAAGAGCAGTGGCAATCCGACAGTAAGGCCTATGAACGTCGCCATGATCATGAACATGGTCATCCCCAGCGAGGGTATGATTATGGCGATTATCATGAAGAACATGGCCAATGGATTGAGCTTCCTACCATATTCTTTCACCATGATGTTCTGCTCGTTCGCAATCTGGTCCAGCACGGAGTTCAACGCCAAAGTGACGTCAGAGCCGGTCCTCAACGAGTTCAGGACCTGCCATAGCACCTTCCTCAGGTCAGGCGAGGGAGTCAGCTCCACACCCTCATTTATCGCAGTCTCGATGTCTGTTCCCAGGTCGACCTTGTCGACCACGTCCTGGAAATACTTCCCGACAACAGGATAGTTCGCAGATATGTTCTTGAACGCGTCGTATATGGTCATACCGGACTCCAAGCCGATGACAAGGAATCTGCCAGCGAATATTATCTCCTTGCTGATGCCCCTCTGCTTCTTGAGGATCACAGAGTCGGGAAAGCGCAGCATGTAGAAGAACACGATGACAAGCAAGACGGGTGGTATGAGCAATAAGGCAGGATTGAACTTGGACATGAAGGAGTTGACCACAGGGAAGACGAAAAGGCTGAGGCCGACCACAGCATAGATAGAGATCATCACAGTGCGTTGGATGAATACCTCAGGGGTGTATGAGAGGCTTGCCTGAGCAAGCTTGAACTTGAGTTCAGGCATGGACTCCGCGATCCGCTTGAAGATCGTTACCATGCCGTCACCTCATAGGCTTGTTGGCGCGTACAAGCTTGAGAAAGCTCTCCTGGTTGGTGTAGTACTGAGCCATGGCATGGCCAACTTCATCGACCGTGTTGAGGTTCTGCTTGGGGAGATACTTCAGGACCATCTCCTTAATCGCGAGAATCTTGGATATCTCCTGGGGAGTGTAGCCCGTGTATAGCATGAGGGTGTCCATCAGCTCCTTGGAGCGGTTGGCCTTGATCATTATGTCCTTCTTGGGGTCGAACTGGAACAGCGTCCTCTGGTTGCCGTCTTCTGTGATCTCCGCTACCTGGAAGGTCCTGCGCAGGCCGGTGCGGCGGTTACGGAACTGCACTACCATCATCGAGATCGCGGGAAGCATGACCTTGGGCACTTCTATGGGCGCATTGGTCAGCCTGGTTATGGCTTCATGGGCATTGTTGGCGTGGAAGGTGGCATAGACAGAGTGGCCCGTGTGGATGGCCTCGAACAGCACCTCTGCCTCGCGCTTCCTGCGGACCTCTCCCACGACTATCCTGTCAGGGCGCTGCCTAAGGGAATTCACGAGGAGATCCAGCATGGAGACCTCTCCCTTGCCCTCTGGATTCGGTTCCCTGGTCGACATCGGTATCCAGTGCAGGAAGCTCGGAAGCTGTATCTCCCTAGTGTCCTCTATGGAAATGATGCGCTGGTTGGGAGGGAAGAAGTTGGTGCAGACATTCAGCATGGAGGTCTTTCCAGAGGCGGTGCCGCCGCAGATCAGCATGGAGAGCTCGTACTGGATGCCAAGCCACATCAATGCCGCTGTCGACGTGTCCAGGGTCTTGGTCTTTATGAACTTGGTGATGGTCCAGGGGTCACGGGAGAACTTCCTTATGGTCAGGGTGTTGCCCCTGGCCGAGATGGGTATGAGCGTGGCGTTCACCCTGTCACCCTGTGCAAGATGGGCATCTAGTAAGGGTGTCAGCACTGTTATCTGTCTCCCCACCCTGCGGCCGATCATGGTGGCGAACTGCTTGGTCTGTTCCTCGTCCTTGATCGGGATGTTGGTCTTCAGCCAGCCGTGCTTGCGGTGATAGACCCAGACAGGCTCATCTGCGGAATTTATAGCCACCTCCTCCAGGTTCGGGTCGTCCATGAGGATCTCGACCTTGCCCATACCGAGGCTTCGCTGCACGAGGTAGGTAACTAAGAAGCCCTTGCTCTGATCATCGATATCAGGGAAATATCTCGAGACGAGCATTTCGATGGCATCCTTGAACTTGTCCTCGATGTTCTCGGATTTCTTCGGGGCGGTGATGTCGATCATGCCTAAAGTCACCTGCCTCACTATCTCCATACGTATCTTCTCAAGGATGAGCTCTGTGGTAGAGCTGATGCTCGCTATGGAGACCTCATATATCGGGACGTACTCGCCCTTGGCCCTGAAGATCCTGACTGTTATAGGCACGTCCTGCGAGGAGAACTTGTAAATATCCAGCTCCAGTGTGATCTCGTATTTCTTCAGCCCTATGATCTCAGTGGGGAGCCTATGCTTCTTGGGCACAGGCTCGTCCCTCTTCTTGGACAGCATGGTATGGAAGGGCTTCGCCGGCCCGGTCTCAGCGCCATGTTTCTTGAAAGAAGGGATTAACTTCTTCTTCTCTTCAGGTTTTGCATCAGTCTTCGAGACAGCAAGATGCACAACGGGCTCTGCCTTTTTCTTCAGGGAAGGGAGATGGAACCTCTTCTTGGGCTTTGCCCCACCCTGAGGGGCAGTAGGATGATGCTCGATAGGCAGTTCCGCTTTCTTGATGGGAAGCAGGTGAAATCTGCTCTTGGCAGGTCCGGGTTCAGGCTTGGCAGCATGCACGGTGTGCGGGGTTCTCGCCATCTCCTGGATGTGCCTGTGCGGAGTCTCATGACTAGCTTCCTCAGCGGGTTCACCCTTCACCTCTTTTTTCTTGAACAGTTTCATTTTCGGACTTTATTTATCGCTCTTTCAACTTCTTTCTTGTCCCATCCGGAATTCAGGAGCTTCTCCCTCACCGTCTCGACGCTCTTCATGCCGACCAGGGAGTGGCGCACGTACTTGACAAGCTTTTCGAATTCCTCGTCATCATCCGGTCCTACCATGAGGTCCGAGAGCTTCTCTATCTCGCGAGCGAGGAATGATTTCTTCTTCTCGATATGGTCAAGCTTGCCCTGCAGCTCAGTTATGTGAGTCTTCATGTTGCCTGGTTTTGAAGACAGTTCGAAGGCGATGGCCTTCTTGATCATCTCGCGCATCTCGTTCTCGAGCAGGAACTTGTCCTGGCTGATCTTCGCTATCAGGGTCTCGATATCGCGTTTGTGCTCGAAGAATTCCTGGAACTTCTTGTAGACGCGCTCGCCTTCAGACACGGATTGTTCCATATCTGCCTTGCCCTTGGAGACCTTCTGCATGATCTTCTCCTGGGTCTCGAGGATCCTCTTCTCGTGCTTGTCGCTCTCGGCGATCAGCTTCGGGATCACCTCGTCCTTCTTGTTGATGTCATCTTCGATCTTCTTCGAGAGCTTCTTGAGGTCGTTGATGTGCTTCTCTGTGAGCTTGAAGGCATCCCTGTCCTCCTTCACCTCGCCGCGTATGGCCCTAAGGGCGTCGCTCAGCCTCGAGATGCTGTCCTCGATCTTGGACTCCTCTTCCTCGTGCTGGATGGCCTCTATCCTCCTCTCTTCGAGCCTGCCGGTCTCTTCATGGATCTTCCGGACGAGGTCCTGGTACTTCTTCTGCTCGGCCCGGATGTTCTTGTTGATCTCGTCCATCTTGGCATGGATATCGTTGCGCTGCTCCATCATCTGGTCGTCGATGCCCTTCTTGAGGTCCTCGTAATGCTTCAGCTCGTTGAGCTCATCCTTGACCTTGTTTATCTCGGTGCTCAGGCCGGCCTTGAGGCCGTCGAACTGCTCCTTCATCTTCTCCAGGCCGACGGTGCTCAGCTCGATGGAGTTCAAGGTGGATTCGGCCTTGCGGACGAAGGCATCCTTCTTCCCGTGGAACTCCTTGGATTTCGATTTTATCTCCTTCTTAGACATCTTCCGCTCGGTAATGTAAGGGGTGGTGAAGACGTATTCGATGCTGACAAGGCCTTCCTCCTCCAGGAAGTTGGACCATTCCTCGATCGTGGTCTTCGAGACGCCGAGCTGCTTCGCAGCATCATTGAAGGCTACCCTGTGCTTTAGTCTCACAAGCTCCACAAGTCGGTCTACACCTGTCTGTATGACAGAAGGATTCTCCATGGGAACAATATCCCATTCATACCTTTAAAAAGTTTTCTATGGTTATCCCTGCTTTCATCGACCTACAACTTCGGAGTGGTCATTGTACTGGGGCAGAATCTTCCTGCACAAGATGCACACCGCTGCCTATCAAAGTTACACGAAAAAAAGCAGAAAGCCTTGCCCTTCAGGGTGAGGATGAATGCGTTTGTTAGTATTATGGTTTTCTGCTTTTTTTGTGTCCTAGAAATCCGTCTCGAAAATCCGACGCAAGCCCAG
>Ga0180007_10002509_pt1 | contig 21819 bp, 18 predicted proteins | sample MM_PC_MetaG_FD_121122 | JGI IMG/M metagenome (GOLD analysis project Ga0180007, IMG submission 121122) | Groundwater microbial communities from the Aspo Hard Rock Laboratory (HRL) deep subsurface site, Sweden - MM_PC_MetaG | ecosystem: Environmental > Aquatic > Deep subsurface > Groundwater... | reverse complement strand
TAATTGGTAGTAAAGGATCCTGTTTTTTGCGATGTTTGACCAGAGGCGGTTACATCAACACGGTAGTAGTACTTAGTTGTGCCGTTTAGGTCGCTAAGGGTTGCAATGTGGGATTCCGTATTTGTTCCCGATGATTTACTGCCGTTTAGACTAGAGGGATTGATTCCGTAGTAAATAATTGAGTTTGAACTGACATTTGTTGTAAAGGAAATTTTTGCCGATGAGTTAGTTATAGACGAAACAGTAAACGCGGAGATAGAAGGAGCTAGAGAATTTAATAACTTGACGTTGATGCTAGTTTGGGCCGATACGCCGTTGTCGTCCTGCGAGCGTGCCAAGAGAGTATAAGAACCATTGGGATATTTCTCGGTATTGAATTTCAGCGAGTAGGGTGACTGACTGGAGGATCCAATTTCTGTGTTGTTGAGATAATAGACCACCCTTGATGTACCATGAGAGGAGGATGTGTTAATTGACACATTCACTTCCCCCGACAGAGTAGCGCTATTTACAGGTGAAGAAATTGAAATCGAAGGAAGGCTGGAATAACTATCGTCTTTTTCCATCGGAGGAAGCAAATATCCGTTTTGCTTTGCCCACGCCCTAACCGGACCTTCCCAGTTTGGGTATTTTTGCCAAGTGTCACCCCATTCGTTGTGAATGTTTGTAAATATTTTATCCTCTATAAGTTCGACTGGGGTTGTATCTGTGGCAACCTTATTGTTGACTTTATTAACTTTGAAAATAGCATTTATGTTGTCTTTTTCTGTCGGGACTTGCCAGGATGCAAATATATCCTTAACGGTTTGTTTGGAATATTGCGTTGGGAGTTTACTTGAAAACTTTTCAACAGTAATTTCTTGAATTCCACTCGGTCGAGTGAACTCAGTATTGTCAACCAATTTTGCCATATAGCTATGAAAGATCGGAGCTGCCACTACTGATCCATCTGCTCCAGAGCTCATTTTGGTGTTATCATTATTACCTACCCAAACCGCTGCGGCATATTTTGGGGAGTAACCTACCGTCCAAGCATCGTGAAATTCTTGAGTGGTTCCAGTTTTTGCGGCAACGTGATATTCCCCGAAATTGAGTGCATTGTCACAGCCAAAAACCATACACCTTGCGTTGTCGTCGTCTAGGATGTCTGAAATCTGATAGGCAATCTGCGGATCGATTGCTTGAAATTTATTAGTGTCGGCTTTATATTCATATAGGACCTTTTTTTTATGATCCTCTATCTTTAAAATTCCCACGGGTTTATGAAATTCACCATTATTAGCAAATGCTGAAAAAGCACCAGCCATCTCGATTGGTTTTACCTCTCCTCCGCCTAAAACCAATGCTAGGCCATAACGGTCTGGATCGGTAAGAGTTGTGATTCCGAGGTCTTTGGCAGTTTTAATTGCTTCTTTTACTCCTACTAAACCCAGCGTTTTAACCGCCGGAATGTTAAGCGAATTTGCGAGGGCTGTTCTCATTGTTAGTGCCCCTCGATTTGAACCGTCGTAGTTATTGGGCGTATAATTTCCAAAATCCGTAGTCAGATCAAAAAGATTGAATGCCGGTGAAAATCGCGATTGTTTGAAAGCAGTCGCATATACAATTGGTTTAAAAGAAGAGCCTGGCTGACGGGCCGAATCAGTTACATTAACGTTTCCACCGTGTTCTAAGTCAAAGAAGTCTTTGCCTCCCACCATCGCCACAATCTCTCCCGTCTTAACATCAACGGAAACAAGGGCGGCGTTGGTAGCGCCATATCTCGTAATTTTCGCTTCTCCCAAGGCGATTGCATCTTCGGCGTTTTTTTGAAGTTCTGGGTCTAATGTGGTCGTAACAGTTAATCCTCCGCTGTTGACCATCTTCTCCCCGTACTGCTCAACCAGCTTTTCCCGAATATACATAACGAAGTGTGGAGCTTTTATAGATTCCCTGCGTGGTGTAAATTTGGGATTTTCGGCAGTCGGGGAGTCTCCTTTAGCTTTTTTGGCTTCTTCTAGCGTTATATACCCAAGTTTTTCCATTCTATCGAGCACATAGTCTTTACGCCCGAAAAGCTGATCCGTGTGAGAGCCATAAGGAGAATAATAGGTAGGCGCTTGAGGAATAGCCGCGAGAGTTGCAGCTTCCGAGAGGGTCAGATCCTTAGATGATTTCCCAAAATAGGTCTTACTTGCTTCTTCTACTCCATAGATATTTCCGCCATATGGAATTTCGTTTAAATACATATTCAGAATTTCGTCTTTGGAGTATATTTGCTCGATTTCTATCGACAAAATAACTTCTTTAACTTTTCGGGAGATCGATTTTTGGTTCGTTAGGACGGCGTTTTTGACAAATTGCTGGGTGATAGTCGATCCACCTTGAGATTTTTTAAAATTTAATATATCTGCACCGATTGCTCTGGCTATTCCCTTAAAGTCTAAACCGCCGTGTTTATAAAAATTAGCATCTTCTATCGCGATAGTTGCATCTTTCACAGATTGAGGAATCTGATCATTTCCGACCACTGTTCGTCTTTGGTCGCCTGTTTCATACAGAATATCCCCATTTTTTGCTAGGATTTTAGTACTCTCCGAGGCGTGAAGCTTAGCCAATCTGTTAGGGGTTGGTAAATCTTTCGCATACCAAAGAAACAGAAGCACGATAAAACCCACAAAACCCAAGGCTACCCTTAACAGTTTCTTCTTAAATAACTTTTTCTCCTCCTTGGTATTGGGGAGTCGAAACTTCTTTACGCTTCCTAGATTGAGTATTCCTGCAAGTTTCATCTTATTTGAATAATACCATAAATTTAGGTAAAATACTTGGGTAAAGTGATTCGCTTTGAAAATTATAGAAAAATGTGAAATCAAAGTCAAGTAAAGCAGGACCAATAATGAGCATGGATTTAGAAAAAATAGAGGAAGTTGTTTCGAGGGGTGTGTCTGCTATTTTGCCCAGCAGGGAAGCACTCATTTTGGATCTCAAATCCGGAAAGAAGTTAAAAATATATAACGGAATCGATCCAACCGGAAAGCTCCACATAGGCCACATGGTAGTTTTAAAAAAACTGCGCGCTTTTCAGGATTTGGGACACGAGGTTATTGTTTTAATCGGAGACTTTACAGCCCGAATAGGCGATCCCACTGATAAGAATGCTGCGCGTAAAAAGCTGACCAAAGCTGAGGTTGATGAAAACTCTAAAAATTACAAGCAGTTGATTGGCAAGATCCTTGATACGCAAAAAACTGATTTTAAGTTTTTACATAATGAAGAATGGTCAAATATATTAAAGCCTGTCGATATGCTGGAGCTCGCCTCTAATTTTACAGTTCAGCAATTGATCGAAAGAGACATGTTCCAAGAGCGCCTAAAGGCTGGCAAAGAGATATATTTGCATGAATTTCTATATCCGATATTTCAAGCTTATGACGCGGTCACAATGGAGGTTGATTTGCAAGTAGGGGGAAATGACCAGATCTTCAACATGATGGCTGGTCGCAGCTTGATGAGAAAGCTCAAAAACAGAGAAAAATTTGTTTTGGCGATGAAGCTATTAACTGACCCCCAGGGCAAGAAAATGGGCAAAACCGAAGGAAATATTATTTCCCTGGATGATTCACCGGAAGACGTTTATGGCAAGATTATGTCATTTCCCGATGAGCTAATTTTGATTGGTTTTGAACTTCTGACGGATAAAAGCATGGAGGAGATTAGTCGGCTTGAAAAAGATTTGGGTTCATCGCTCAATCCAAGAGATGCAAAGGCTGAGCTTGCTTTCGAAGTAACCAGCAAGCTTTCCTCTAAAGATGATGCAAAAAGAGCCCAAGACCATTTCGATAAAGTATTTCGTTTAAAAGAAGCTCCTTCGTTAATTAGGGAAATTGATGCAATGAAGGGTATTGGCTTGGTTGATCTTTTAGTTAAAGCTGATTTTGCGCCCAGTAATTCAGCTGCCAAACGCCTTATAGAACAAGGGGCTATCAAAATAGACTCAGAGATCATTAAAGAAGATAAAGTCCTCACTGAGCAAGAATTTGTCTTAAGCGCTGGAAAAAGAAACTTTGTTAAAGTAAAACTTAATGCTTAAAGAGCAGTTAGAAAATAGGATCAAAGAACTTCTGAAGATCGAGAAACTTGACCTTCGCTCCGGAGGTAAGTTTTGCGATTTTTCGATTACCCCCGATCAAGTTAAAATAATTTCAGAAGGTTCGGATAAAGGAGCACTTGAGATTACAGACCAGCTTGCGAAAGGATTGGAAAATTCTTTAGTTAGCGGTGTATCTGAAAAGTCAGGTTTTATAAATATCAAGCTTTCTCCCAAAGCAGTTATCAAGCAGATGGAGAAGGTTCTTGATGATGAAAAAAAATACATTAAGGCAAATTCCGGCGATACGGTTGTAATGGATTATTCCTCTCCGAATATTGCCAAGCCTTTTTCGGTAGGACATTTGCGTTCAACAATTATCGGTCAAGCTAATTTAAATATCCATAGAGCGCTTGGTTTTAATACGGTCGGTATAAATCACCTTGGTGACTGGGGAACGCAGTTTGGCAAACTGATTGTGGCGATAAAAAAATGGGGAGATACTGAAAAAATAAAAAAAGATCCCATAAGCGAACTCAATGCTCTATATGTAAAATTTCACAGCGAAGCGGAAAAGGACAGCTCACTTGAAGATGAGGCAAGACAATGGTTTAGAAAACTAGAGACAGGTGATGCTGAGGCCAAGAGGTATTGGCAGGAATCTGTAGAATACTCAATGGCAGAGTTTGAAAGAATCTATAAATTATTGGGCGTTAAAATTGATAATGCTATTGGCGAGAGTTTTTACAACGACAAAACAGATGAAGTAATTTCCGATCTTGAAAAGAAGAAAATAATACGAGTGTCGCAAGGTGCTAAAATCGTTGAATTTGACGATATGCCACCTGCATTAATTACTAAAGCGGACGGTGCGGCGTTATACATGACCCGCGACTTAGCTGCGATAAAATATAGGGTAAGTAAATTTAAACCATCAAGATTAATCTATCACGTGGGGATGGATCAACAGTTTCATTTCCGCCAGCTTTCCAAGATAGCCAAAGACTTAGGCTATCTGAATGAATGCGAGCTTGTTTTTGCTGGCCATGGGCTTATTCGTTTTAAAGACGGCAAAATGTCGACTCGAAAAGGTCAAGTGGTTTTGCTTCAGGAATTGATGGAAGAAGCATCAAAGAGAATATCAAAATTAGCTAAAGAAAAAAATGCTGACGTAGAGGATAAGAAAGAATCGCTGGCGATTTCAGCAATTAAATATGCCGATCTCTCGTCAAACAGAAAGTCGGATATTGTTTTTTCATTCGAGCGATTGATCGACTTAAAGGGTAACAGTGCAATTTATCTAGAGTATTCATATGCAAGAGCCAAAAGTTTAATCCGAGAATTTAAGAGAAGACATAAGAACGTTGAAAACGTTGAGGACGTTGATTGCTTCGAAGGTGAAGAGATCGAGCTCATAAAAGAGGGGATCAAGATCAGAGAAGTTCTCCTAAGATCAGCGTTAAAGTCGCAGCCCAATATATTATGTGATTTTGCCTTTTCTTTTGCAAACCACTTTAATGCGTTTTATGAAAAAAATCGGATTGTTTCCGATTCTTCAAATGAGTCTTCAAGGAGGATCACTCTAGTGAGTTTTTTCCTCGTTGTTCTTGGTCTTGCACTTGATTGTCTGGGTATAGATAAATTTGATCGTATCTAGTTTATTTTGAAGGAAGCGATTTTGTTGCCTGAAACGATAGTAATCTCATCGAGAGATTCACTCATAGTCGACTTTTCTATGTTACTTGCAGAATTTAGATTAAATTGACTGTCAAATTCTCCGGTTTTTGAAAATCTAGCTAATCTTATTTCGTGATCGACTTCGCTCAAAACATAAAGGAAATCAGAATTTACTTTGGAAAAGATGCCGTATAGTTTTGAAAATCTCTGATTCCCAGGAAGCTTAAGGGAGAAACTTCCTACCTCTTGGCCCCTTGAGTATCTTTTTACTTCGGCGTTGTTTGAGAGTGTGTATACGCTGCCGTCAATTGCCAGAGAAATTATTTCTTTAAATTTAATGTCGTCTTCGAAGTACGGAGAGATTTCTTCGAAACCATGATTGTATGTCGATTTCCAAAGGGTATTCTTGGGTTTGTCGGCAATATAGATATTTGAAGAAAATACATAAATTGTCGAAGGGGATGAAATGTCGAGATTCTGATTTTTAAAATCATTACCGGATTTATCGAAGGTGACAACTTGGTTGCGTGTTAATCCGGCGAAAAGGTCCAATTCGTTTATTGCCACAAGGTAATCAATCGGCGAACCGATTGCAGCAATTTTATTAGAATCGCTATTTCCTAGTTTGTATAAATCTCCTCCTGCGGTGGCAAATAAATTATTACCCAAATAAGATATTGCCGAAATATTATCGAGCGTAGCGTTTCTATTCGGTTCTATGTCCTTAAGGTGAGCTAGCTGTTTAATTTTTTCTTTTATTTTTGAAGCGATTTGTTCAGCATCTTCTGTCACGCGTCCCGAACCTGCTTTGGCTTGAAGCTCTATTGCTGATACGTAACGCGTTAATGCTTCTTCATCCAAACCCTTCGATGCTAAAACGTCAGCTTCACCGGAAAGTGAGACCATCTGATTGTATGCCTCTTCGGCTGTTTTTGTTTTGGCAACGTTATTGCGGTGATTGATAGTTAAAAACACAGTGCCGACGAGAATTATTATTACTATCGAAAGCAGTATCAAATACATTCTAGATCTGTTTTCACTGTAAATTCCTTTTCTGATTAAGAATCGTTTTATCTTATTTTTTGTTTTCGTAAAGTAAGTTGTGACTGCCAATGTAACCAAGATAAGAGCGCTTTTATTCTCATGGCCTCTTTCCTCTGACATCTTTTCGAGTTTTGCATCAAATTTTTTCCCTTGGTTTTTTGCGATTTCCTTCGTTTTACTAATCGCTACTGAGGTTTTCTCTTTGGAAATCTCGTATCCTTTTTTCGCAATCGGTTTAACTTGGTGGCGGGAAAATTCCCTAACTTTTCCATATGAGCTCATTAAGGATGACCCCAGTGCGCCAAAAACTCTACGGAATGCATTTTTGCTTAGGGATGAAATCGTTTGTATCTGTTCGTCTAAATATACCGCTTCAACCTTTTGATCAGGGGGTAGATTAGCGAGTTTATCCCTCGTGGTTAGTTCAATGAATATTGCGTTGGCGTCCTGAGTGCCTTGATTTTGAAAAATTTTCGCGCATTCTAGTGCAGCAAGCGATGGAGGAGATGAGGTGATGATCATCTTTAATTCGTTGGGATTGATTACTTCAAAAAATGCATCGTTTGCGATGATAACTCTATCTGCTTCAAGCAGTGATCCGCTAGTTAAGTTTGAGAAAGTCTTCAGGGGATGTGGAGCATCGGCTGTTTCGAGTCCCTCTGTTATATGATTAATTTTTCCGCCTCGATAAAGGTATGCGTGCGAAGTTCCTGTTTGAGCAAAATGAATTTCGGTTCCGTTTAGAAGTACTAAAACTCCGGACAGTTTACCTATCCAGTCTGTTTCCCCATTTTGAGCGGCGAAGGCTAGGGATTCATTGACTTTCTTGACGGATTCCTCGAAGTTTACCAGCTCTGAAGAATTAGTTGCCCGATAATATTCCTTAATTAGAGTATTGATAGCGGTTTGGCCGACTTGCGAAGTGGGGAACCATGCCGAGGAAATTTCTATCTGAGAAAAAACCATTCCTCTTTCAGATTGATCTTTGTCTTGAGGAATATAAGCTTGACATGTTACAAACTTATTGGGAAGTTTGTCTGACGTGGTTAACCTAGTGTAGTTGATTATTTCGTTCATACCTGTTTTATTTTACCATATAGACTATAAAATAAAGATTAAGACAATCTTATTCTTAATATCTACCAATAAAAGCAAAAATAAACAAGTATATGCCGCTAGCAGAACAATTACGACCCGACTCACTTGAGGATTTGGTTGGTCAAGATCAACTGATCGGACAGGGGAGTTGGTTAAAAAAAGCAATCAAAAGCGATCGGCTCTCTTCGCTAATTTTGTTTGGTCCCCCAGGAAGCGGTAAAACAACGCTTGCTCACATTGTTGCAAATCATACTAAAAGCAAGTTCATAGTAGTAAATGCCGTACTTGGCACGATAAAACAGCTCAAAGAGTATTTAGAGATCGCTCAAAAAGAAAAGGAAATTGGTAAAAAGACGATTATTTTTATCGATGAAATTCATAGATTCAATAAAGCTCAGCAAGATGTTCTTTTACCATATGTTGAGAAGGGAGACATCGTATTAATTGGAGCCACGACGGAAAATCCCTCGTTTACAGTCATCTCTCCTCTGATTTCCCGCTCGAAAGTTTTAATGCTCAATCGCCTTGGCGACGAAGGTCTAAATATTATTTTGGATCGCGCTATAAAAAAACTGAAATTAAAAGTTACTAAAGAGGCTCGCGAAATGCTTATCGGCGCTGCCAACGGGGATGCGAGGATACTTTTAAATTTCCTAGAGGATCTATCAAGTTCGACGAAGAACATCGACAAAAATTTAATCGAAAGAACAAAGTTTATCAAGGTCTTAAAATATGATCGTGCTGGTGAAGAGCATTATAATATTATTTCGGCTCTTCATAAATCGATGCGTTCGTCTGACCCAGACGCGGCTGTGTATTGGGTGGCAAGGATGCTTGATGCCGGTGAAGATCCGCTTTATATTGCCCGTAGATTAATCAGATTTTCCTCCGAAGATATTGGTGTCGCCGACCCCCATGCGCTTCTGGTGGCAACTTCTGCTTATCATGCCTGTCACTTCATCGGTTTACCAGAATGCGATGTTGTCTTGGCCGAAGCTGTTATTTATCTTTCGCTTTCTCCTAAAAGTCGATCCGCTGATGAGGCAATCAAAAATGCCCGATCTGATATTAAGCGATATGGTAATTTAGATGTCCCGTTTAATATCCGCAACGCTCCGACTAAATTAATGAAGGAGCTTGGTTATGGCTCAAAAAAAACAACCGACAATCTTCCGGAAAAAATAAAAAACAGTAAATATTATTTTCCAACTGATCGTGGAATCGAGGGTAGAATAAAAAATAAAAAGAAGTAATAGTTTGATATAATCAAGCAAGTAAAAACTAAATATAATTAGAATGGACGAAGAGAAAGTTGAAAATCCCAAGCAAGATGAGGGAAAAACAAAAGAAGATGCAGGCGAAGAGGAGTGTGAGGGGAATTGCGATGAGTGCGACTGTTGCTCGTCATAAGACAATCCCTTACCAAATAATTCGCTCAAGCAGGAGAACACTTTGCGTTGAAGTAAGATCCTCCGCCGTTGTGGTCAGAAGCCCTTATATGCTTCCGAAGTCTATAATTGAGAAATTCTTGGCGGAAAAGGACGATTGGATAAGAAGTAAGCTTCACTCCATAAGTAAGGCGAAGAAGCAGAGGCTTCAAGGTGAGATAATATACCTAGGGGTGAAGAGGAAAACAGTATTTAGCGATAGCGATTTTATATCAGGAAGTGAAATCGGTATCAAGGTTTCGGGCAAGAGCGGACTTGAGAAACAAAAACGGCTTGAAGATTTCTTAAAAAGTCAGACGCAAATCTTTGTTGGTAAATATTTAAAAAAACATAATTTTGTAAAATTCCGCTCGTTAAAATATAAATTATATAAATCAAAATGGGGAAGCTGCTCCCGGAGAAATGATTTAGCATTTAATGTTAAACTGGCGATGTGTAGTGAGCAGGTAATTGAATACATAGTTGTCCACGAGCTTTGTCACATTCTGCACAAAAACCACTCGAAAAGTTTCTGGCAACGTGTAGGTACACATTTTCCCGAATATAGAAAAACACGAAAATTTTTAAACAAGAATAAATGGGTCATATAAATGAAAATTGCTTCTTGGAATATTAATGGGATCAGATCAGCACATGATCAGCTGAAAAGATTTCTTGAGGATTTTAATATTGACGTCCTTTGTCTGCAGGAAATAAAGGTTGGTCGCGATGACATTCCCGAAAGTTTGAAAAAGATTGATGGATATCGTGCTTATTTTAATCCAGCTGAAAAACGTGGCTATTCCGGCACGGCAATTTATACTAAAATAGAACCTGACAAAACCGAAAATGGAATCGGAGATAATAAGATAGATCGCGAAGGAAGGGTTCAGGGGATTAAGATCAACGATCTATGGATATATAATTTTTACTTTCCCCATTCATCAAGGGATTTAAAGAGGCTTGATTATAAGATGTTTTTTAATCAGAAAGCTTATGGTTTCTTCAAAAAAAATCTATCGACCAATTCGATATTCTGCGGGGACATGAATGTAGCTCATAGCGAAATAGATTTGGCCAGACCCCGAGATAATACTAAAAATGCCGGCTTTACCAAAGATGAGCGGGACTTTATGGATAAGTTTTTATCTCTCGGGCTTATTGATGTCTTCAGGCATTTTTTCCCCAAAGAAAGAAAATATACTTGGTGGAGTAATTTCTATAATGCCAGGCAGAGAAACATCGGCTGGCGGATAGACTATTTTTTATCTAAAACAACAGTGCTTAAGAAAATAAAAAAAGTCTCTATTGAAAATGAAGTTTTCGGTTCGGACCATTGCCCTGTAATAATTGAGATTAATCCTTAGCCCGATATAATGATAAGGTGGACGTAGAGAAGGAAATAAAATTTCTAGGGCGTGACGTACTTTATGTAGTCCGATTACTGATCGGATTTGTTTTAGTGATCGTTGGTTTGGTCGGATTAGTGTTCCCGATTGTTCCGGACTGGATATTGATTGCGATTGGAATTTTATTTTTCGATGTAAATGGAAGAATTAGTGGATTTCTTGTTAATCTGCTACCAAAAAGCATAAAGCTGAAGGTTAGATCGGCAGTATTGAGAATGAGGGGAAAAATTGATAAGATCTTCAAAACAAACTAATTGGAGGTAGTATGGAGCAGGAATTAGCAAATCAAGAAATGCTGGGCGCCTTTTTAGCCACTTCGGCGGGGATATTTATCTTTTCGCTGCTTATTTTGTGGTCGAGCGTCTGGAGCGATTGCGCTTTGGAAGGCTGCAAAAAGAGGGGATGTAGCCTGGTATGTGATCTTACTTCTCTTGAATACTGTTGGTATTCTTGAAATTGTTTACATTTTTGCCGTTGCAAAATCGGAAAAGAAATAATTTTCCATCATAAAATTAGTGCAAAAAAATACTGCTAAAAAGAAGGTAGTCCTAGGTATGTCTGGCGGAGTTGACTCCTCCGTTTCTTTGATGCTGCTGAAAAGGGCCGGATACGAGGTGGTGGGAGTATCGCTAAAATACAAAACCTATAATTGCAAGAGGTTGAAGGAAAATGTGTGTTGTTCCAGAGAGTCTCTTGATCTAGCTCGCAGAGTTTGCAAAAGTTTTGACGTTAAGCACGTGACAATTGATGTTGAGAAGGAATTTCAAAAAGAAGTAATCGATTATTTTAAAGGTGAACTAAAGCTTAACCGTACTCCAAGTCCCTGTGTTTTTTGTAATCCGAAAGTTAAATTCAAAGCATTATTCTCATACTGTGACAAGATCGGTTTTGACTTTGTTTCAACGGGTCACTATGCCAAGATAAAAGAAAGTTTTTTCAAAGGGAAGAAACAATTTCTTCTATGTAAGAGCAAGGACAAAACGAAAGACCAAACCTATTCTTTGTCTTTTTTGCCTCGGGATTTGTTGCCCAGGATTATTTTTCCCCTGGGGAATCTGACAAAGGAAGAGGTTTACTCTTTGGCTAAAAATTACGATATTTTAAAGACTTATTCCACTGTTAAACAGAGCCAGGATTTTTGTTTTCTCTCAAACGATGAATACGGGGAGTTTATAAAGAATGAAATAAAACCTGTCGCAGGTAAAATTAAAAACGATCACGGTAAAGCCCTGGGGTCTCACGAAGGCCTTAATTATTACACTCTGGGTCAACGCAAGGGCATTAAACTTGCTGGAGGGCCGTATTATGTTATTGAAAAAAAACCACCATCTACTCTGGTTGTCTCGAAAGACATCAGTTTGTCATTTAAGAAGATTGTTGTTTTAAAGCCAATTAATCTTCTATCTCAAATTGAAAAGAATGAACTTGAAGTTGAAGTTAAGTCTAGATCTAGTGCAGAGCTCTTCAAAGCAAAGATCAAGATATACAGCGATCGTATTAAGCTTTTCTACTCTAAACCTCACAGCACCCTTGTGCCAGGTCAAATTGCGGTTTTATACCTTAAAGAAGTCTGTCTCGGAAGCGGGGTGATAAATTTCTAGTTCTCGTTTGAAAATACATAGAGGAACATTATTCCGATTAGAAGAGAGCCGATAAAGACGATCGCTGAATATTCGAGCGGTTTTGGGTAAACTGCTTTAGGGTCTGTAAAGAGGGGGTCAACAATATTGATTGTTGGCTTAGGAGTCGTGCCGGCAATAATTGCTGAACCCTCGAGGACAGTAAAAATTTTTCGGCTTAATTGGTTTAATGTTTCCTTGTTTTCGCTAAAAATACTTACCTGAATAACACTCGAGTCTTCGACTACAGAGGATTTTATATATTTAGTGGGATTATTAGCCAGATTGCTTGTAAACTCGACGCTTGCCGACTTGTAAAGCTGTTCTAAGAATGCTCTGGTTTGAATGGAATCAGAGATAGATTTAGTCATAGCGTCAGAAGTGAATGGCAGATTGTTGGTTGAACTTTCGCTAGTTTTAAAATAATAACTGAATTTACCCCTTGCCGAATATACGGAATTATCAGTCGCAAAATAAACATATGTGCCTACAGCTAAAGCGTAAGCAACAAGTATTACTATCAAATAGTATTTCCTTATTTGAAAACGATTACCTTCCAATATTTCCCCTCATAAATATTGTATCAGATCACCAATGCCTAAAACAATAATAATCTTTTGATCGTCTTTAACAATATTATAAAATCGATAAAGAAATTGCAATTATTTGCATATTTTTCATCAATTTTAATTTTCTGGGGCAAAATAATTTGAAAGTATGTCTTATATGCATTCCTTCGACTATCGCGAAGATATTGGCTTTCGTTAATAAATTCTATTGTACTTAAACCTGTAATACCAGGCTTAAACTGGGATAGAAGTTTACTAATTTGATAGCGTTTTTGGGCTAAAATAGGTACTTCTGGCCTTGGGCCGACAAAGCTCATCTCACCCTTCAGAACGTTTATTAATTGGGGCAGTTCGTCAAGTTTATACTTTCTCAAGAATCTTCCAAGTTTAGTGATTCTTTTATCATCCTCGAAAGTAAGAAGTGGTCCGCCAGGGCCTCTCATCGTTTTGAATTTATATATAATGAATTTTTGTCCGAGGTATCCAATGCGTTTTTGCTTAAATATGATTGGAATTCCATCGACAACTAAGATCATCAGAGAGATGACAGTAAATATTGGCAGGCAAATAATAATTAGAAAAAACGAAAATGTAAAATCAAGCAGAGGTTTGGTAAATTTTTGGTAGAGATTCATATTTAAGTAAGTTCCGAGATAACTTGATAATACTTTTCTGCTAGGTGCTTGATACTATAATACTTTTTTACAAACTTTTGACCATTTTTACCCATTTTTTGAAGTTCGATAGGGCTCATATTATATAATCTAATAATTGCTTTGGCGAGTTCCTCTGGTGATTCCGGTCTAATACTTATACCGCAATTTGCTTCTTTGATTAGGTTATTTTTAGCCGATGATGCGAAGATTATCGGTCTGCTGGCGGCCATATAATCAAAGATTTTGTTGGGTGGTTGACCATAAGAATAAATTGCAGCTTTTTTTTGAGAAAATAATAAAACGTCAGATTTTCTAAGTTCTTTAAAAATCTTATTTTTAGAAATAGAATTTTTTATCATAATATTACTTAAATTCAATTTGTCTTTTAAAGCGATTATTTTCTGTCTCTCGGTTCCGTCTCCGATTATAATAAATTTTATTTTTTTATATCGTAACAACTCTTTAGCGCACTGTATTATTATTTCGAAATTTTGGGCAACCCCAATTGTTCCTGCGTACGTTATTGCAAAGTGGTTGTTTATTCCATCGGCAATCCTTTGCTTTTTAATGAATTTTTCGGAGACTCCGTTTGAAATCCATGATATTTTTTTTGAACTTACTTTAAACTTTTTTTGGGCATAGTTAGCAAAATATGGCATTAGGGAAACTATTCTATCACTTTTTATCATCAGGATCTTTTCGATATATCTTAAATAGATGATAAATGGATTAAGCTTGTTGGCGCCGAGCTCTATTAAATTTTGCGGCCAAATGTCCCGTACTTCAAAAATGAACGGGACTTTCATAAACCTTGCTATTTTATAGGCCTGATATGAAGCTATAAGATTTGGAGAAGAGCCAATTATTAGGTCGGGTTTTATAAAGTCACTTATAATCTTTCTTAGGTTCTTGGCAAATATGAATATATTCCTAACTCTCAATATATTGTTCTTTCTATAGCGGGGAGTTTTAATCCATATAAACTTCAGGCTCTTCCCGACTTGCTCTGGGAAAACCCCCCCATTGTCATATTTTAGTGACTCTTTTTTATCAAAATTGTTGAACCCGGAAGTAAAGATTATGATGTTTAAATTTTTGCGAGTGAGTTCTTTGGCAAAGTCATAATGCCTAGTTCCTCCAGGAAGTTGCGGTGATACTGCGTATTGGTTGATGATCCAGATCGTTTTTTTATTTTTTTTGGCATATTTTTTAATTGTATTGAATAATTTTAAAGATGTTTTATTAACGTTAAACTCTTCTTTTACTCTAAGGTATGCCTTAGTGATTTTCTCGGGCTCGGGACATTTATTCAGTATCTTTTCAAGATTACTAAAGTCTTGTTTTAATACATATCCATTTTGATTGTTAATCAGTTCGCCGGAACCTCCGACTTTTGTTATTGCCACTGGAATAGAATAAGCCATTGCTTCCATAGCTGCAACAGGTATCCCCTCGATTTTACTTGGAAGAATGAAAAGATCGAATTTTCTACTTTCGTAAAATCCGAATAACATCTTGGGGGTGACAGTTCCGAGTAACTTTATATTTCCACTCAAATTTGATCTTCTGATCATTCTTTTTATTCTACTTTTTTCTCTTCCATCTCCGAAAATGAAGAGATTAATTTTTTTTAACTTAGCGATTCTCTCTATAAGCTCATATATTCGCTTATGCCTGATGAGTTCACCTACACAAACAATATTTATCTCCTTTGTTCGTTTTTTAATTAGCAAGATTCTTGGGATATTAACGCCAAAATGGATGATTTTTATCTTGTCTTGATCTGCTCCCAGCTTAATTGCCAGTTCTTTTCCCCAATTCGATATACTGCGCACAAATAAAGCCCGTTCTGACTTGTAAGCAAGGATGTCATTCGAAATAATATCTGCTCTATGGATGGTGAAGCTGAATGGGACTTGAGTTAATTCTGACGCAATCATTGCACAGGTAGCAGGTGTTGTACCCCAATAGGCGTGGATGTGATCGATCTGTTCTTTTTCGATCCAATCCGTGAGCTGAAGTATTTTTGGCAAAATGTAGAGAGTATAGAAAAAGCGCTTTGGCTTTTGGATTATTGCAAGATGTAGGAAAGAATAAAAAATACGAAATGGTTTACGAATCAACTGCCCAATAAGCGCTTTGAAGTTTTTTGAGAAACAGGCTCTATATGATAGAGCAGAAATTTTGTTTGAAGCTGTTATCTCTTTTGTTGATTTCGTGAGAGGAAAAATAAACACTTCGCACTTTAATCTGCAAATGTTTCTCAGTTCTTCTACGATATAAGTTTCCTTGCGGGAGAATGGAGCAGCAATCGTAATAAACACAATTTTCATAGGACTAATATACCAGAGTTTACGAAATGTCCAGTACGGATATGGGTTTTTTAAATACCGGTTTGGCTACTTCGACTTCACTTTCTTTCTTCTTTTTAATTAATGTCGATCGATTGGCAATTTCAGCTACAATAATAGCTAACCAGAAGTAATCATAATTTATGGTAAACAGAAACATACTGGAAACGAATACGCCTATAACACCTGCTTTAGCGGCTCGCGAAAAGGGCGTACTTCCCCTGATTGACACAGTTGGAATGATCACTGCGATAAGTAAAATGAAAGCGACAACGCCTCCCTCTACTAACGCCTGAATCAAAATATTATGAGCAGTTTTGTACTCTTTAGTCATCTTGTTTGACATAGACTTGAATGTTCCAAAACCATATCCGGCAAGAGGTTTATCTCGCCAAAGCTTGATTGACTCCTCCCAGATTGGGATACGATTAGCGCTATAGCGGTCAAGTTTATCAATTTTAGCAAAACGAGACAGAAGAGTGGGATTAATGATTGCTATTGATGCGGTTGCTAATGAGAGAATGAAAACAAAGGCCAGGATTGCCTTCCTCTTTCTCTCATGCTTGAAATACAAAACTACAAGAACTATAACGAGGGCCAAAAATGCGATGAAAGCACCGCGGGATCCGGTATAAGCCAAAGTTGAAAAAAGTATTACCGCTGCAATCAGATCAAGCAGGCTGTATTTTTTTCTTTCCACAAAGTCAACGATTAAAAAAGCGATTGGCAAAAGAAGCGTGCTGGCGATCTGGTTAGGATCTGCCCGATAGTAACCATTCGTAATGGTGGCCCTGACGAAGCTAGTTATGCCTTGTACGTAAAAAGTTGTAAAGAAGACTGCGGTCGAAAGTAAAATCCCCGAAAGGATAATAGCATGTCTGATAACCCTTTTTTCGGAATAATTGAATGGGTATGAGCTGATTATTAGCAAGAAGAAAAAGTGTTTTGAAATAAAGATGTAGTCGTAAATAGAAGCGGCTCTGTTGACTGACCAATATATGGAAAGTCCCGCCCAAATAAAAAAAGCTACCCATGGAACGGCGGTTTTAGTTAGTTTGACCAGTCTTGGCTTGAATAGCAGATAAATAAGGATGAGGATGCTCGTAATGACAGCGGTAATCGTGGCGTATGACACAACAACGATTATGTGAGTTGCCATAATCGCTTCGAACGGAATTAGAAGGATATAAACTATAAAAGCGTAGGTCGGTAACTTGATCTCTTTGAGATCAAAATTCAATTCGTCCATATTTACAGGTTATCATAACTTAGATCTAAAGTCCCTATTGGTGCTTGGCGACCAATGCTTTAAATACCTTCTCGTACTTTTTTGTCATTATTTGTGCACTAAAATACGTTGAGGATTTTATGGAATTTTTTCTGATTTTTTGTATTTTTTTCTTATCTTGGGATTCCTTTACAAAAAGATCGGCTAAATCCTCGGGAGTCTTTCCACGATAAATAAATCCATTGTAATTATTTTTTATTAAATCCTCGGTAGCACCGGCAGGTGTAGAGAATACGGCAAGCCCCGAAGCCAGAGCTTCGATTATAACGAGTGGCATTCCTTCCCAAAAAGAGGAACTAATGTAATAATCAGATTTTTTAAAAAGTTTTGCACTATCAACATGTTTGGGGATTATTTTGACTCTGCTTTGAAGGTGTAGTTTTTTTACCTCCTTTTTAATTTTTTTCTCCAACGTTCCCTGTCCGGCAATTATAAGTTTAAGGTTCTTGTCATGCTTCGCGATATATCCAAACGCTTTAATTAAAAAAATATGGTTTTTTTGTTTTTCTAGCCTGCCGATATTAACGATTTGTTTCACCTCTACGTTTGTCCGCGGTTTACTGAACTTATTCAATTCAATTCCATTTGCAATATTGAAATTTTCTTTTCTGCTCTGCAAGCATCTATTAATTTTGGGTGATAAATTGACGGTATATATTTTGAAAATTATAAAGATAATTTTCCAAAAAATGGAATTAGAGTGTTTTTCAAGATCGTTGTGGATGGTTTGAACTATCCTTGGTCTATGGAAGAGTGTGCGTGCAAAGATTACATATAAAAGAGAATTCAAATTGTGGCAATGGATAATGTCAGGTTGAATTTTGTTTAAGTTATTCTTGAGACGTGTAATAAGGTTTAGATCAATACCTTTTTTCTTGTGCAAGAAAATTATATTTAAATCTTTTGGCCAGTTGTATTTTGGGCTCTTGTAAAAACAAAACAAAGTTAGATCAAATTTCGAACGATCTAGATATTTGCATATAAACTTTGTTACATTTTCTGCTCCGCCCGAATGAAGAGTAGGTATCACTTCAACTACTTTTATTTTTCTGTCTTTTTTCATAGATTAAACCACCGAGGAATTCTTTTCTTGTAACAAAGGAAGATCTTCTCGGGACGCAAACAGGATTCTTCTCTTGTTTTTCTATCTAGAGTCTTATAATAATCTAAAACTTTTACTCTGAAGCCAGATTGAAGTATGCGTTTTTTAAAATCTGCTCCATAATTTCTCACATGGTCGTGCAAAGCCATGTTTCTTTGCATCTTCTGTGGTACTTTCATAATATTTTCTTGTGTTTCAGTTTTATGTGATACTGGTACTAGAATAATTGCTAGAGAATTTGGTTTTAATACTCTGTACATTTCCTTCATCGCCTTGATGTCGTTCTTAACGTGTTCGAGTACGTGGGAACAATAAATCAGGTCGAAAGATCCCTCTCTAAACGAGAGCTGTGTAATATCTTCGCACCGTTCAGCACGAGTTTTTCTTAAATCGGCGCTTGTGTACTTAACTGATTCATAGGACTTAAATAGTTTTGACAGGCAGGCTTCTGGTGAAAAGTGAAGAATACTTATTTTTTTATTTTTGGGCAAAGTTTTTTCTAGAAATAAATAGATCAATCTGTGTCTTTCAAGCGATCCGCATCTGGGACATAAAGCATTTTTTCTTAGCGGGTTACCATATGATGCAAATCCTCCACACTTATATTTGCAGCATGGACATATCACGTTATTTTTTCTAATAAAAACGTTTACGGATAACCTGAATGCTATATTTGCTTTACAAGCCAGTTTTCTTATGGCTCGTTGAAAAAAATAATTCATAAGTGAATATTTGATTTTAATAATGATAACATGGCTTACTATATAGTATAAAAAGTTTTATTTTTTTGAATAAGTGCTTAACTATAAGTAGTTTACTTAGATACAAAACATGAAGCAAATTGCGATAGTTGGAGTTGGTTTTGTCGGTAGCGCCCTTTTTAAACTCCTCAAGCAGAAGTTTAACGTTCTTAGATATGATCCTAGCAAGAAATTCTCTTGTTCAAAAGAGGAAGTGAATGAATGCGATGTGGTATTTTTGTGCGTTCCAACACCATTTGATTGGGTTAAAAAGGATTATGATTATAGTGCGATCGATGAGTGTTTGGGTTGGATAAAGAGGGGCAGGGTCGTGGTCATCAAGTCTACAGTTCAGCCGGGAACAACGAGGGAAGTGGCAAGAAAATACAAACACGATATTGTATTCAATCCAGAATTTTTAAGGCAAAAATCGGCAGTTCGTGATATAAAAGGCGCCGACCGGGTAGTATTGGGAGGCAACAAAACCGATTGTCTAAAAATATCTAGAATTTATAAAAAAGTTTATCCTCGGAAAGTGAAATATATTCATACAACTTTCGAGAGTGCCGAACTTGCAAAAATCGCAACGAATGCATTCCTCTGCTCCAAGGTGATGTTCTGTAACGAAATTAAAAAATTTTGCGACAAAATAGATATTGACTATGATGAATTCCGAAAGGTTTGGTTTCATGATAAACGCATTGGAAAATCACATACGGAAGTTACAAAAGAGGGTGGTTTTTCCGGGGGCTGCTTCCCCAAAGATTTAAATGCTCTAATATCGAAAATGATGAGCAGAGGGGTAGATCCTGTTTTTCAAAAAATGGTATGGAATTTAAATAGAAAGCATCGCAAAGAGTTTAGGGGTCGAAAATATGAAAGATGATTTTTCCAAAAGATATTTCGAAAAGTTTAGCCCTAATTACTTGCTTGATAATTCTACTTTTTTGATAAATTTTTTCTTTAAACGATTTGAGGCTTTTATAGTTCTTAGGGGAAAGTAAATCGTAGTTTACCTTTTTTTCCCGATTACTATTAAAAATGGGCTAAATGAAATCTTATTAGTATCTATTATTAATGAAAATAGAATTGCTAGTGAATTTGTAATTAATCTCAATGGTTTTAGGATCATAATAATGAAATTTAAGAGATTATTGTTAGTTTGGAATATTCGCGTGGGAAACATTCCATAATAGCCAGAGTATTGTATCTTGTAATCTTTAAAGAGTTTTCTATAAATATTAGGTTTCATGATTTTTAAATTATGGTATTCAAGGATTTTCCGATCAAAGATTTTTTGAATAGTGAAATTAATATTGAGGAAGTTCGGAATAATACAAATAATTAAACCGTTTTTCTTGAGTAAACTGGTATGGAGATTCAAAATTTTTTCCGGGTTTTCGAAATGTTCTATGAATCCGTTAGAGAAAATTACATCAAATTTATCTAAAGTTTTATAGTTTAAGACATCTCCGTTGAAGATATTTTTTTGCGGCAATCCGTTTATTTTAAATACTTTTCTGTTTTGCTTGTATCCCTTTGGCTCGTTTTCTATTCCATAAACTTTACAGCCAAAGAGCTTATTTATCAGTACTAAATTTCTTCCGGGAGCTGATCCTATTTCCAAAAGAGATTGGTCTTTATTTAAGAATTTTGGAAGGATTTTGAAAAATAACTCATATTGTGAATAACTAAAATAAATGCACTCCTTTAAAAAAATAAGAAACTTATTGTCAGGTTCCTTTTTGAGTTTAAAATTGCCAGAATGAATTTTCTCCCAGAATTTTGAAAGGTCGGAGGAGTTTTGCATAGCAAATTTATCTTTGAGTTTTTTGGTCGGAGCGGCGAGACTCGAACTCGCGACCTCAGGACCCCCAGCCCTGCGCACTACCAACTGTGCTACGCCCCGATTATTTATTATTCTTTAGCCAAATATATACTACTTCTTTGTCGGGAGATTTCAATTCTTTTTCGATTATAAAATATTGTTCTAAAAGTTTTTTGAGTTTTGTTTCGGAAAGAGGGCTTATGTGTCCTAGGCTATACTTTTTGTCGTTGTGGTCAATTTTATGAGAGATAAATAAATGTCCACTTCGTTTTAAAACTCTTGATGTTTCGGCAATTACTTTTTGGGGGTTTTTGACGTGGTCGATCGTAGCGCACAAAAATCCCCATTCAAATTCATTATCCCCAAAGGGTATCTGCTCTGCCGAATCTTGGATGAAAATAAGTTGATTCTTTTTGTAAGATGAGGTCTTTAAAATATCTTTTCTAAATAATGGATCCAAAACCGTATAAAGCCCGCCAGCTCGCCAATATTTACTCATCCAACCGCTACCGCCTCCGATATCGATTAAATCTCCAGAGATTTTGGTTTTTCCAATAACATTTTCTAAATTTTTCGCCGTTAGGAAAAAATCTCGTTTGGTTACTTTTGCGTGAATAACCCAGAGCTTAAAAAGAATCTGATAAAACCACCACAAAGAGGCGTTATCTCGGCTTTTCTTTAAAAAAACATTCTTATATTTCTCTTCGTACTTATCTCTATTGATAATTTTCATTTTAAAAACCCGCCGGGCAGATGCCCTCTAGGCGGGAGCCCCTGCGGGCGGTGATGATTTGTTCCTGTTATTACAGGTGGGTGAGTTCAGGACTACTCCGCAGAATAGGCCGATTCGCTCTCCCTTATATAAAATTGTTGAAACAATTATCGATCACATACACAGGGGCACTTTGATTTTACCCCCACACCTATTTTTTAGCAATTGTG
>Ga0180007_10002508_pt1 | contig 21820 bp, 15 predicted proteins | sample MM_PC_MetaG_FD_121122 | JGI IMG/M metagenome (GOLD analysis project Ga0180007, IMG submission 121122) | Groundwater microbial communities from the Aspo Hard Rock Laboratory (HRL) deep subsurface site, Sweden - MM_PC_MetaG | ecosystem: Environmental > Aquatic > Deep subsurface > Groundwater... | reverse complement strand
ATTGTAAACAGCCATTTCTCCGGAACCTAAAACTTTGCCGCCAGAAACGATGAAGTAAATGTATACTCCGCTTCCAGCCCTGGTTCCGAAGTCGTTAGTGCCATTCCATGTGATCTCATTTTGCCCAGCGCTACCACCGGTAGTGCCAGAAGTATAAACTCTTCTTAAAACGTGCTTTCCGGTAATGTCATAGACCATGAGCGTGATATTGGTATTTTGCGATAACGTATAACGTATAGTCGTAGATTGACCACCGTTAGGATTGAACGGATTAGGGTAGTTCATTGGTGTTCCGATAACTGATAAGCTATCGTACACTTTAAATGATACGCTGGTAGATGAATTTTCCCCGGTTGCGTCATCAGCTGAAGCAACTAAAGTGTGTACTCCGTCGCTTAATGAAACCGAAGGATTAACTTCTAGAGAATCAACGGTCGCAGCACTTAAGGCTGAGATTGATAACGAAGTAACCGGTGCTGAATCAAGGGTAACTGAAACTGAGCTTTCGACTACGCCGTTAGCATCAGCAATAGTGAATATAATTTCCGCATTAATATCAATTAGCGTATCTGTAGTCATTGAAGTTGGATCAACTTCTACGCCGTCAATAGTAACCGTAATTGAAGGTCCGCCTGAGTTAACCATGATTTCAATTGAATCGGTAACGGTTTCATCTGCTGCGCTGTTAGCGGTTAGCGTGTAATTTCCATCTTCAGCTGGAGCAGTATATACATCGTTTGCAACTGATCCACCGGTAGTGGTCCATACTAACCAAGATGATTCTAGCCCTAAAGCGGCTAAGTCTAATACGTTTTCAGATGAGTCATAAACTGTATAGGTTAAAGTTGTGTCAGATGAAGGATCAACGGCATTGGTAATTTCGTCAATTTCAATTGAAGCGATATCCGGAGCGGATGCAGAAACCTCGTTTGATAAGTCAGATACGTTTCCAGCGCGGTCGACAGATACAACTGCAATGGTATAGGTTGAGTTTGCAATGTCTAAACCAGTGATTTCGGTTTGCATGCTGGTTGCGGTAGCATTAACTTCAACGTATGGATCAACTGAAATATCAGGAGTTCCATCCGTTGAGTAATATACTTGGTAGTAGTCGGTATCTGCTAAGTCAGTATTTGCATCATAAGTGTCAGTCCAACTTACGGTAGCGGTAGTTGGTCCGTATGTAACTAGCGCTAAATCGGTGATGGGGTTAAGGGCGGTGAAGTCGTAGTTAACGATCGATTCGTTAGTTGACTCCATGTTACCTTCTCCGTCAATTGAATAATATGATGCTTCATATTCGCCTTCATCAACAAAGTCGATGGTTAAAGGACCGTCATTTGAAAAATTGAATGAACCCGAAGTCTGTGATCCAGTAGTTGTATTTGAAATAGTGTAGTAGGTTTCAATATTAGTGTTGCCGATTCCTAAGTCAGTTGCTGCTAATTCTCCAGTTAAGCTGGCATCATTATACCAGTTGTTATCTGAGTCTTGACTCATAGTTAGAGTTGAAACCGGAGCATCGGTATCTGGAGCATAGATAGCTTCATCGATAATAATCTCTCTGGTTTCAGAAACTGCGGTGTTCCCAGCGGCGTCGGTTACTTCTAGGTACCAGGTATAGTTACCGGTTCCCAGACCTAAAGCAGCAAATGACTTAATTGATTCGGTCATGGTTTGATCAATACCGGTAATGGTTGCTTGTCCGTCCCCGTCAATATAAATGGTTCCGGTAACGTCCGTTCTGGTTGTACCATCTTCTAAGTCAGGATCAGTTAAGGTATCCCAACTAAATGTAATGTCATCGGTAGTAGTATAAACCTCAGCGGTTCCAGGACTTAAAAGATTTGGGGTATCAGGAGCTACCGTATCAACAATAACTGACCAGGCAGAACTAGTTGCTGGATAGCCTAAGTAATCGGTTTCAGCATAAGGATCATAAGCCTCTACATCCCACTCATAGGTTCCGTCACCCGGAACAGCATAAGATTCACTTAATCCAGATGTCACATCAACTGAATAGTTACCGTGAGTAGCGTTTCTTACGGATAGATTGTATTTTACAATTTCAAAATTATCTGTTGCTGCATTCCACTCAAAAGTAACCGCTGAGTTGTTAGTTTCTGATGTATCGGCAGGTGAACTTAGATTTGAAGCAGTAGCCGGTACATAGTCCTGATCAGCATAATAAACTTTAGAGTTATCTTCATCATAAAATACAAAGTATGAACATCCATCTGTATCAACAAACGCATCCGGATAATTTACGTCATAGCCAGAAATTCCAATGAATCCTGTTCCAGAATAGGTGCCGTTTGCAAAGTCATAATTAAAAGTTCCAATTACTTTGTTGGGTCCCAGAACGCCGCTTGAGAATGCAAAGCACAGTATGTCATTTTCGGTCATATAGGCGGATATGGTTTCAACTGCAAAGTTGGTATAGGCGTTGCTGTCTAAAATTGTTCCGGAGCTATCGACTTTTAGATACTGGGCTTCATGGGCGGCATCTAGATAGATAACGTGGAAATCACTGGCTTGGTCAGCCACGATTTCAGTGTCAAAAAGATTTCCCGTATTGATAAGTTCATAGGAGGTCTGGGGACTAGAGCTGTGTGCAAATTCTAGGCGGTAGCAAAGAAATATGAGATCTTCTCTTAAGTAAGTAACTGCATATTCTCCGGATTCAGTCATAGCGATTGAGACTTTACTAAGATTGTTGTCAGCGGCGTCAAAAGCTTGACTAGCGTAATGATTGCCAATTCCAATTTGTGCAACTATGATACTGGTGCTGAAAGTATCTTTGTGGGCATAAGCAATACTTACGATTTCTCCGTTAGTTGCGATGGCAATATCATCACAACGAACAGAAGGATTTTGAGTAATGTCTTGAGGAGTGCTCCAGTTCGGATCTGAGATCCCCTTATACATATAATAAACTGCATAATCGGAAGTGTTGGTGTCGTATTCGATCCAGGCAACGTGCAGGGTGTCGTCATCGTCAATACAAAAGTCTACAGATTCTATGTTGACGTCAGCATCAGTGACGTATGCGTGCTGAAATGCTGCCCAGCTACTTTCATCTGCTCTGTTTTCAAAGTCAACATAAGTGTAATCAATATAATTTTTTGCCATGCCATCTTCGAAAAGGTATATAGCATGGAGATCGTTTTCACTATCTTTGACGATTTTTGGGGAAGGATTTGAAATGTATGTAAAACCGTCAATGTAGGTATAATCTTCAACCGCAAAAAAGGCGGATGCCGAACCAGCAAACACGACTGTTAACAACAGCGTGAAAATTATTGTACTAATTATCTTTTTTACCTTGTGCATCCTTTGTGCATCTCCTTGAAACCTTTTCTAGAAACTAAAAAAGGCAGCCTATCTGCTGCCTTAAAATTTGTCTTCTTCAGACACTTGCAGATGGCTTCACTTACTATATCGGGGTGGGAGCGGCTAAACTTGCATGATTTTGTGAAATTTTTTTGCCACCCCGCCAAATCCCCAATTTGTGCTAAAATATCCCCATGTCGATATCCTTCCAAATTAAGCATAAAAGTAAAAAATCAAAAGCGCGAACGGGAAAATTAATAACTCCTCACGGCGAAATTGATACTCCGGCCTTTATGCCGGTGGGTACGCAAGGTTCGGTAAAAACGGTCACGCCACAAATGTTAAACGAGATCGGAGCTCAAATCATTCTTTGCAACGCATACCATATATATATAAGGCCGGGAAGTGACCTGGTAAAAGAAGCAGGCGGCATTCATAAATTCATCCGCTGGGACAAACCGATTTTAACCGACAGTGGTGGATTCCAAGTATATAGCCTGGCTGATATTCGGAAGATCACCGATGAAGGGGTAGAATTCAAGTCGCATAAGGATGGGGCCAAGATATTTTTTACTCCCGAAAAGGTAGTTCAGATGCAATTGGACATTGGTGCCGACATCATTATGCCTCTCGATGAATGTGCTCATTATCAAGCACCGCGCAAAGTGGTAGAAGATGCAGTGATAAGGACTACCAAATGGGAGAAAACGGCCCAGCAGTATTTTACTGATCAGAAAGCCAAAAAACAAACGGGTCACAGCAGCTTATTTGGTATCGTTCAAGGCGGCACGCATGCTGACCTAAGGAAACGCTCCTGTGAAGAAATTGCCGCACTCGATTTTCCGGGGTTTGGGATTGGGGGATTGTCGGTAGGGGAGCCGCATGAAGAAATGCAAGCCATGTTAGAAGTTGTGGCCGATCATCTACCAGAAGAAAAACCCCGCCACCTGATGGGAGTCGGTTATGCCAAAGATATTATTGAATCGGTAAAACGAGGCGTAGATTTATTTGATTGTGTGATCCCAACCCGCCTCGCCCGCCATGGATCTTTTTTAACCATGGACCGCTTTGAGGGACTCCGTAAAGCTCAATACGAAAAAGACTTTTCGGTACTGGATCCTAAATGTGATTGTTATGCATGTCGGGGTGGATTTACTAAAGCTTATATCCGTCATCTTTTGATGGCCCGCGAAATTTTAGGGTATACTCTTTTATCCATTCATAATCTAAGATTTTTAATGCGCCTGATGGCAGACTTAAGGAAGAAGATCAAAGAAGGTCAGATCTAGTATGGAATGTAACAAATCCCGTAACCTAAAAATGTGTAATTGCACCTTTTCGTGTGACAAAAAAGGGGTTTGCTGCGATTGTCTCAAATATCATCGTGATCGCAATGAACTTCCTGCCTGCTATTTTTCGAAAGAGCAAGAAGCAACCGGTAACCGGTCAATCGAATACTATATAGAGTGTAATAGTTGATATGAAAATAATTCCAATTGCTTTTGATTCTTTAGGTGTCCGCAGTATGGCCACCTACGTTGAAACTCCGGATGTTAAGATACTGATTGATCCTGGTTGTGCCCTGGCTGGCAATCGCTATGGTAGACCCCCGCACCCCATCGAGCAAAAACTAATGATGAAGTTCTGGCACGAGATCAAAGCCTACGCTAAAAAAGCGGATATATTAATTATTACCCACTATCATTACGATCACTACAACCCGGATGATGTCGAAATATTTAATGGCAAGAAATTATTCATCAAACACCCGGAGCAAAAAATCAATAAGAGCCAGGCTACACGTGCTCGTGCCTTTCTGAAGAAGGTCGTTGGGCTTCCTGAGGTAATTGAGTACTCAGACGGCCGCGAATTTAAGTTTGGCCATACAATTTTAAAGTTTTCTCAGCCACTTCCTCACGGCGCGGATGAAAAGCTAGGCTGTGTGACCTCCGTTTCTATATCAGATGGCAAGCATAAGTTCGTTCACACCTCTGATATCGAAGGAGCCACCCTCAAATCCCAGGAGGACTTCATTATTCATGAAGATCCCGAAATTTGCATCATGGACGGACCGATGACATATATATATGGTATGCACACAAGGGCGCTGGCTAAAATCATTAAAGGAACCCACAAGCTAAAAACCCTGATTGTTGATCACCACTTCCTTAGGGACCTTAAGTGGAGAGAAAAAATGAAGGATGCTATCCAAGCCGCCAAAGAAAAGGGCGTCAAACTAGAATGTGTAGCCGAATATCTAGGCCAAAAAGAAAACCTGCTTGAGCCCATCCGCAAAAAACTCTTCGAAGAGCATCCGGTTACGTCTCATAACAAAGACTTCAACGTTCCCTGGAAAGCTTAGCGAACAACTTCTATATTTGTATCGATTTCAATACGCCCGGGGTTAGTTTGTATAACACTGGTTCCAAATTGGGATGCAATACTTTCAGCTGCCGCCAGGTCATTCGAGTTTAATCCTTCGAATACACCTGCAATAATCTGATAGTCGGTTCCTTTATCAGATGGCAGGAGAGATACCATGACCGGCTCCCCTGGATGATTCATTTTAATTGCATTTAATAGTTCTAATGCACTTTCTTTTATTTCTTCTGGAACAAAGGGGCGCGCATCCCTTCCGCCAAAGTTAATTACATCAAAGCGGGCGGATATTTTACCTTTTTTCTTCATTAAGGTTAGATGGTCAGCTTTTTCCTCAACTACCTGGCCACCAAAATTTTCTTGGGCGATTGTTTCTGCCGCCGCAACGTCTTCCGCGCTAACGGTTGAACCTCTTAGGTGCGCATCAATCCTTATTTCCCCATCCTCTACGTTAACTGCTACTAATATGGTTCCTGGGCCATGAGAATTTTCTAGCGCGGTTTTTAATTCCATCGCAGCTGTTTTGTAGCTATCTGGAATATTGTTCAGTTCTTCTCTGGGGTGGTAGTGAATGCCCGATTGAAGAAAGGCGTCATTTACTCCTCTTGGATAACTTGAGCCCGATCCACCTGATACTGGACCAACCATACTATACACCTCCCTAGTGATCTTTAAAAAGTGTAATCTTCCTGGGGCTTTTTGTCAATTTGAGCCGGCGATTAATTTTTTGGGTCGAATCGCCATAAATTAATAAAAACCGCTTGACAACCATTGACTCCGATAGTAAAATTTGCCTTTGTTCGTCGAAATTTAATATCCTCTTTTTCCTAAAATGCATATTTTTGGGGGAGGGGTTTTTTCGGCCTTTTACGGATTTAATTAATGGAGTTTTAAGAGGAAAAATGCAGGAAATTATAGCGCTGTCATGTGAAAAATGTAAGCGAAAAAACTATACCACTACTAAGAATAAAAAGAACGTCAAAGATAAACTTAAACTGAAAAAGTATTGTAAGTGGTGTAGAGCGCACACGGAACACAAAGAAACCAAGAGATAGGTTTCTGAACCTTAGCGTGATTTTGGTTGTTTGGTATAGGCGAGTAGCTCAATTGGTAGAGCACTGGTCTCCAAAACCAGTGGTTGCAGGTTCGAGTCCTGTCTCGCCTGGAGTTTAAAAAGTATGCCAGGAGAAAATAATAAAGTAGTGAAAGCCGGGTCAAAGATTGGCCGGTTTTTTAAAGAAACCCGGGCCGAGGTTAAAAAGGTAGTTTGGCCCGATCGTCGGTACGTTATGGTAGCTACCATTGTGATATTAGCAATTGTAATTTTGGTTTCGGTATTTGTGATGTTTGTAGATTGGGGTTTTTCTAATATCTTTAAAACATTAAGAACTATTTTTTAAGGCGGGATCATGGCTGAAGAAAATTTTGAAAACAAGGAAGAAAAGCTGGAAGAGCACAAATCTCAAGACGAAGTTAACGCAGAGATTCAAGAAGAAGATAAGCTCATGAAAGCAGAAGACAAAAAAGAGGCAGAGGCGCTCGAAGAGCATAAGTCACAACCAGAAGTTGATATTGAAGCCGAGGAAGAAGAAGAAACTATTAAAAAAGAGGAGCGGGAAGCCGAAGTCACTCCTCATCCTGAGCCCGAAAAGCCCTGCCTGCCGGCAGGCAAGGAAATAATTGAGCCTTTGACTGATTTATCGAAGGAAGAGCGCAAGTCACAGCAGGAAATTAACGTAGAAATCGAAGAAGAGGATGAGGTTATCAAAGATGAAGCCTCGCCCGAAGAGAGAAGATGGTTTGTAATTCAAACCTATTCCGGACAAGAAGATAAGGTTAAGGCCAGTATCGAGCGAACCGTAGCTCAAATGAACATGGGTCACAAGATTTTCAGGGTATTAGTTCCCGAAGAAGAAACCCTCGAAATCAAAGGAAGCAAGCGCATCGAAAAAGTAAGAAAGATGTTTCCGGGATACGTATTTGTTGAAATGGCCTTAGATGACGAATCTTGGTATGCCATCCGCCAAACCCCCGGAGTTGCTCGGTTTATTGGTTCCAGTTCTAAGCCGCAACCGGTAATTGATCGTGAAATGCAGCGTGTCTTAAAGCAAATCGGGGTCAAAGAAGAAAGATTAGAGGTTGCGTTTGATATCGGAGAAACAGTCAGAGTTATCAGTGGGCCTTTCCGGGGTTATTCCGGAACGGTTAACGAAGTAAATGCCGCTAAAGGCAAATTGAAAATTTTAATCAGTATCTTTGGCCGGGACACGCCGGTAGAGGTAAATTTTGAACATGCGGAGAAGATGACATAATGGCAGCACCAAAAAAGAAGAAAAAACAAAAACAAATTATCACGGTTATCAAACTTCAGATTCCGGCGGGCAAGGCTAATCCGGCGCCTCCGATTGGACCGGCCCTGGGTCAGCACGGCGTCAATATTATGGAGTTTTGTAAGGCTTATAACGAAAAAACCAAAGACAAGGGCGATACCGTAATCCCCGTTATCATTACCGTTTACAAGGATCGCTCTTTTACTTTCATCTTAAAGACTCCGCCGGCCGCCGTGCTCTTGAAAAAAGCGGCCAAAGTCGAAAAGGGGTCGGGGATTCCAAATAAGGAAAAAGTCGGATCAGTTACTAAAGAGCAGATCCGCGAAATTGCCAAAACCAAAATGCCGGACTTAAACGCTAACGACATCGAGGCGGCCATGAAAATTATTATGGGAACCGCCAAAAATATGGGAATCACCGTTAAGTAATTGGGGAGCAGGTTATGCACAAAAGTAAAAAGTATCAAGAAAAACTAAAATTGGTCGACCGCCTGAAATTATATAGCTTAGACGAGGCGATTGCGCTCCTCAAACAAACCAAACGCGCTAAGTTTGACGAAACGGTAGAAGTTTCGGTCAAACTTGGTCATCTCAAAAAGGGTGATACGGTCAGAGGAACAGTTTTGTTGCCGGGTGGATCCGGAAAAGCCAAAAAAGTGGCGGTAATTGCCAAGGGTGATAAATTAAAAGAAGCCGAAAAAGCCGGAGCCGATGTATTCGGCAGCGATGAATTAGTCGAAAAAATTCAGGGTGGGTTCATGGATTTTGACGTACTGTTAGCTACTCCGGATTCCATGAGTTCAGTCGGAAAATTGGGGCGAATTTTAGGAACCAAGGGCTTAATGCCAAACCCAAAGAGTGGAACCGTAACTTTTGATATTGAAAAAACGGTGGGCGAATTTAAAGCCGGAAAACTCGAATTTAAGGTAGATAAAACTGGCGTCATCAATGTGCCGGCCGGAAAAGTTTCTTTTGACAATGGCAAAATCAAGGAAAACATCACCACTTTAATCAATGCGGTAATTAAAGCTAAGCCGCCCAGCGCTAAAGGCGGCGGTTTTGTTAAAAGTATAGCCCTTTCAACGACCATGGGACCCGGAATCAAAGTTAATATCAATGAGTTTGCCGCAGTTGCTGCCGCTCACGGAGGAGAATAATGGAAGTTGCTAAGCGAGAACCCAGACCAAAAAAAGTAAAAGAAGTACAGGCTTTAAAAGAAAAGCTGGAAAAATCAGTGACTTGCGTAGTAACCGACTATAAAGGGATGTCCGTAGCCCAAATTAGCGAACTTCGCAAAAAACTGCGCGAAAGTCAGGTCGAGTATAAAGTTGTTAAGAATACATTATTTTTAAGGGCCCTGAAAGAAGCGGGTATTTCTGGTTTAGACGAGCACATTACCGGACCCGTGGCGGTTGCTTTTTCCAATGTTGATCCGGTTTCTCCGGCTAAGGTGCTAATCGATTATTTCGAAGAAAACGAAAAACCGTTGGTTAAAGCCGGAATCGTTGAAGAAAAATTGGCCGACATCAAGCTCTTAACCCATTTAGCCCAACTCCCTTCCAGAGATGAATTAATTGCCAAAGTAGTGGGCGGCATCAAAGGCCCGCTGCAAGGATTAGTGCTTGTTTTAAGTGGTTTACCAAGAAAATTGGTTTACGCACTAAATGAAATAAAAAATAAGAAAGGTGGTGAGTAGGATCATGGGTGAAGCAAATACTAAAATCGTAGATATTATGACTTCAATCGAAGGCATGACAGTTTTAGAACTTTCTGAATTAGTAAAAAGTTTAGAAGATAAATTTGGTGTAGTGGCTGCAGCACCGGTAGCCGTAGTGGGAGCCGGAGCAGCTGGTGCAGCCGAAGAAGCTAAAGACGAATTTGACATAATTTTAGTTTCGGCAGGTGCCAAGAAAATCCAAGTACTGAAAGCAGTACGTGAAGTCACCGGCTTAGGGCTGAAAGAAGCTAAAGAGTTGGTCGACAGCGCACCAAAACCAGTTAAGGAAGCTATTAAAAAAGAAGAAGCAGAAGAAATTAAGAAGAAGTTAGAAGCAGAAGGCGCAACGGTAGAGGTAAAGTAAGCGCTGCGAGAGTAAACCTAAGTGTTCAAACTCTTCAGCTCTAAAATCAAGAAAAGGAAGTGAGCTAGCTTGTCTAAGACTAAGCAGCGACATAGAGTAAACCTGTATAAAGGTCAAGCCAAGAAAACTTTAGAGGTACCCGATCTTTTAGCCCTTCAAAAGGATTCTTTTGTATGGTTTCTTAAAGAAGGGTTGCCCGAAGAGCTAACCTCATTTTCTCCTATCAAAGGATACGATAAACGCTTCGAGTTGCTTTTTACCGGCGATTTTAAGCTGGAAAAACCAAAATACGATGCTCGTGAATGCTTGATTAGAGAAGTTACTTTTTGTGCGCCGCTTAAAGTTAAGACCAAGCTCATCGACCGTGAATCCGGCGAAGTTAAAACGCAAGATGTTTTCATCGGTGATCTTCCCATTATGACTAACCGGGGAACTTTTATTATTAATGGTGCCGAGCGTGTCATTGTTGCTCAGCTGGTCCGGTCGCCGGGTGTTTATTTCAGGCTTAATAAACGCATCGAGCAACTGGGACGTCAATTTTATTACGCTACTATTATTCCCGATCGGGGATCATGGTTAGAAATCGAAACCGACTCCGGCGGAGCTATTTTTGCCCGTATCAACCGCACTCGAAAAATTCCGATAACCCTGCTTTTGTCTGCCATCGGCTGCAGCGAAAAAGAAATTTTAAATGTTTTTTCGGATAGTGATACCAAAAGAAAAACATTAAAAGAATGCCCGATTAAATCCAAAGAAGAAGCGCTGATTGAAGTCTATAAGCGACTGCGACCCGGCGACCCGGTTACCATGGAGGGCGCCCAAGTTTATTTAAACAACTTATTCTTCAACGCCAAACGTTATGACTTAGGACGCGTGGGAAGATATAAGATGAATAAAAAAATGGGTCTTAAAATTAAGGAGGATGAATTTACCCTTACTAAACAAGACATTTTAGGCATTGTTAAGTATTTGGTAACCATCAATGCCGAAGGCGGCATGCCGGACGATATCGATCACCTGGGCAATCGTCGCATCCGGGCAGTAGGAGAGCTGCTGCAGCGTCAATTTAGAGTTGGCTTAGCTCGCATTGAGCGTTTAATTAAAGAACAGATGGTAGTTTTAAGTAACGAAAATGTTACTCCGCAGCAATTAATTAATATCCGACCATTAGCTGCCGTAATCAGGGAATTTTTCGGTTCCAGTCAGCTTTCCCAATTTATGGATCAAACTAACCCGCTGGCCGAAATTACGCATAAGCGCAGGCTTTCAGCTTTAGGTCCCGGTGGATTAACCCGCGAACGCGCCGGTTTCGAAGTCAGAGACATTCACCCTTCACACTACGGTCGAATTTGTCCGATCGAAACACCAGAAGGACCCAACGCCGGTTTAATATCTTCGTTGGCAACTTACGGACGTGTAAATGAATACGGCTTTATTGAATCACCTTACTATAAAGTTAATAAAGGCGTAGTTACTAAAAAAATCGATTATCTAACTGCCGATGTTGAAGATCTGTGTAAAGTTGCTCCTTGTGATGTAAAAGTTAATAAAAGCGGAAAAATTACCGACGATCAAATTCCGGTCAGATTTAAACGTCAGTTTGTTTTTGCTACCCCTCACGAAGTAGATTATGTGGGTATTGCACCGGAACAAATTGTCGGGGTTACTACCGCACTCATACCTTTCCTTGAACATGACGATGCTAACCGAGCTCTGATGGGAGCTAACATGCAGCGTCAATCGGTACCGCTGCTTAAATCTGAAGCACCTTACGTTGGAACCGGACTGGAGGCCAATGTAGCACGCGATTCTAAGTTAATGGTTGAAGCCGAAACTGCCGGTAAAGTTACCCATGTTTCGGCAGACGATATCGAAATTGCATGCACTACCGGTAAAAAGTATAAATATTCGTTGGTTAAGTTTAGCCGCAGCAACCAGGATACATATATACATCAAAAACCAATCGTGAAGGTTGGGCAAAAAGTAGCTAAGGGCGATATCATTGCCGATGGATCTGCAACCAGTTATGGAGAGTTAGCCTTAGGTAAAAATGTTTTAGTGGCGTTTATGCCCTGGGAAGGATACAACTACGAAGACGCAATTTTAATCAGTGAAAAATTAGTTAAAGAAGATACTTTCACTTCATGTCACATTCAACGACTGGAAGTAGATGTCCGTGCCACTAAATTGGGAATGGAAGAAATTACCCGCGAAATTCCAAACGTGGGCGAAGAAGCCTTAAAAGATTTAGATGACCGCGGAATAATCCGTATCGGCGCCGAAGTAAAGCCCGGAGAAATTTTAGTAGGTAAGGTTACCCCTAAAGGCGAAACCGAACTGCCCGCCGAAGAAAAATTGCTGCGCGCAATTTTTGGTGACAAAGCCAGAGATATGCGGGATACCTCACTTAAAGTTCCGTCCGGCGAAGGCGGAAAAGTAATTTCGGTTCGCATCTTCTCTCGAGAAAAAGGCGATGAGCTTCCTCCGGGAGTACATGAACTGGTTCGAGTGTATATGGCTCAGCTCCGCAAAGTTTCGATCGGAGATAAAATGGCTGGACGTCACGGTAATAAAGGGGTTATCTCCCGTATTCTTCCGGTTGAAGATATGCCCTATCTTCCGGACGGAACTCCGGTAGATGTAGTATTAAATCCGCTGGGCGTTCCTTCTCGTATGAATATTGGTCAAATTATCGAGCTTTTCTTGGGACATGCTTCACATGTTTTGGGCGAAAACTATCGGGTTCCGCCTTTTGATGAAGTATTTGAAGAAAATGCTTCCCAAAGATCAGTGGAGGAAAAGTTGGCTGAGGCGCGCGAAAAAGGCAAAGTCCCCTGGATTGAAGAGTCAGGCAAAGTCGAGCTTCGCGACGGCCGCACCGGGCTAGCATTTGGCAGAAAAATTGCGGTGGGCTATATGTATTTAATGAAATTGATCCACCTGGTTGACGATAAAATGCACGCGCGGTCAACCGGACCTTATTCATTAATTACTCAACAGCCGCTCGGTGGAAAAGCGCAGTTTGGTGGACAACGTTTCGGGGAAATGGAAGTTTGGGCGCTCGAAGCATATGGCGCCGCTTATACTTTACAAGAAATTTTAACCGTAAAATCTGACGACGTAGTTGGTCGTTCTAAAGTTTACGAATCAATTATTAAAGGAACTTCGATGGGGCAGCCCGGAATTCCTGAATCGTTTAAAGTTTTGCTTAAAGAACTGCGCAGTTTAGGGCTGGACGCAAAAACCATTACTAATTCCGGACAGGAAATCTCAATTGACGAGGAAAGTAAAGAATCAAAATCACTTTTTGGCAAAAAACGGGTCAAAACCAAGTCGAAAGGGAGGAAATAACGCATATGCCACTTGCAAAACAAGAAGCTCCTGATTTCGATTTATTGCAAATAAAGCTGGCTTCAACCGAGCGCATCTTGTCATGGTCTTACGGCGAAGTTGAAAAACCCGAGACCATTAACTACCGCACTTTCAAACCAGAAAGAACCGGACTTTTTTGTGAAAAAATATTTGGCCCGGTAAAAGACTGGGAATGCCATTGCGGAAAATATCGCCGGGTCAGATACCGCGGCGTAATTTGCGAACGTTGCGGCGTAGAAGTTACTACTTCCAGAGTGCGTAGAGAACGCATGGGACACATTCGCCTGGCGGTTCCGGTCGCGCACATTTGGTTTTTACGCGGAGTGCCCGGATACATGGGACTACTGCTTGATATTTCTACCAAATCTTTGGAAGAAGTGATTTATTATGATTCTTACATTGTTACTGAGGTTGCAGCTGGCACCAAAACCAAGTACAAAATAGGCAGCGTATTAAAAGAGGCCGAGTATATTGATGCAAAGGATAAGTTAGGTAAAGCCATTAAAGCCGAAACCGGCGCCAAAGGCGTCAGGGGACTCCTGGCAAAAATTGATTTACATGCGCTGGTTTCTAAACTGCGCCGCGATTTTAAAAATTCTACCGGACAAAAACGTCTGCGCATTATTAAACGCTTGCGAGTGGCCGAAGCATTTATGAAATCCGGCGACCGACCCGAAAGTGTGATTCTCGAAGTAGTGCCCGTTATGCCGCCGGACCTGCGTCCGATGGTTCAACTCGAAGGCGGCCGTTTTGCCACCTCCGACTTAAATGACTTGTATCGCCGGGTACTCAACCGTAATAACCGTCTGAAAAAAATGATGAACATGGGTGCTCCGGACATGATCATCCGCAACGAAAAGCGCATGCTGCAGGAAGCGGTGGATGTATTAATTGATAACGGCCGCCGCAAACGTGCGGTTACCGGTTCAACCGGGCGTGCTTTGAAATCACTCACCGATATTATCCAAGGAAAACAAGGCCGCTTCCGACAAAATCTATTGGGTAAACGCGTCGACTATTCGGGTCGGTCAGTTATCGTGGTTGGTCCCAACCTTAAAATTCACCAATGCGGATTACCTAAAGATATGGCGCTCGAGTTATTCAAACCTTTTGTGATTCGCAAACTAGTGGAAAGAGGCATTGCCCAAAACGTTAAAAGTGCGCGCCGCCAGATCGAAAATCGCGAACTTTTAGTATGGGATATTTTAGAAGAAGTAATTAAAGGGCATCCGGTTTTACTAAACCGTGCTCCAACTCTTCACCGCCTTGGTATCCAAGCATTTGAGCCGGTTTTAGTCGAAGGAAAAGCGATTCAAATTCACCCGTTGGTTTGTCCGGCCTTTAACGCTGACTTCGACGGTGACCAAATGGCGGTCCACGTTCCGCTGTTAACCGAAGCCCAGGTTGAAAGCCGGCTTCTGATGCTCGCTTCCAACAACGTTTTGTCACCGGCTTCGGGACGTCCAATTATTACGCCCACCCAAGATATGGTATTAGGCACTTATTACATGACCGTTTTTGATGACCGAGAAAAATTGGGGGCCAACATGGTATTTGCCAATGATTGGGAAGCCATGCTGGCGAATGATGTTGGCACGGTAAACCTGCACGCCCCAATTAAAGTTCGCAGAGCTGGAAAAATAATTGAAACTACGGTTGGCCGGGTAAAATTTAACCATACGTTAAATAAAGTCATTGCCGAAAATGTTCCGGGAGAAGATTTTGGATTTATTAATCAACTGGTTGATAAAAAAGGGCTCGAACGTCTCATTTTAGAAGTCTACAAAAAGTTTGGCGCCTTAGTTGCCTCTACCATTGCCGACGAAATAAAAAGGTTAGGCTTTAAATACGCAACTTTGGCGGGGGTCTCGATCTCAATCGAAGATTTAAAAGTTCCGCCGGCTAAGAAAAACATTGTGGCTAAGGCTACTAAAGAAGTTGCCGAACTGGAACGGCATTATCGTGACGGAACGCTTTCCGCAAAAGAAAAATTAATTCGTTCACTCGACGTTTGGTCTGGAGTTACCGAAGCCGTTACCGAAGCCATGCTGCGCGAGTTTGATAAATTAAATTCAGTGTATCTGATGGCCTTCTCCGGGGCGCGAGGAAATATTCAACAGGTCAGACAGTTGGCGGGTATCCGAGGACTAATGGCGGATCCTTCCGGAAACATTATTGAAATCCCAATTAAAAGCAACTTTAAAGAAGGTCTAACCGTTACCGAGTATTTTATTTCTTCTTATGGAGCGCGCAAAGGATTGGTAGATACCGCGCTCCGAACCGCAGACTCCGGATATTTAACCCGCCGCTTGGTAGATGTTGCTCAAGACGTAATGATTACCGAAGAAGATTGCGGCACTAAGCGCGGCATTGTTCTTTCTCCTGTTAGGGATGGTTTCGATGAAGTTATTCCTCTCAAAACTCGTTTGATCGGACGTACGGTTACCAAGACGGTTGCCGATCCGGTTTCTGGAAATGTGCTGGCCAAAGCCGGTACCGAAATTGATAAAGCGACGGCAGATTTAATCAGCGAGGCCGGAATCGAAAAAGTAGAAGTTCGTTCTACTTTAACTTGTAAAATTAAACGCGGTATTTGTCAAAAATGTTACGGCCGAGATCTTGCTACCGGCAAATCGGTCAGTATTGGTGAAGCGGTAGGTATCGTGGCGGCCCAGTCAATCGGAGAGCCGGGAACCCAGCTTACCATGAGAACCTTCCACATCGGCGGAGTCGCTCTCCATAAAGCTGCTAAAGCGGCGATTCGCACTAAACACGCGGGTGAAATATTGTTTGGCGAAGGATTCGAATCAAAAGATACGGTAGATGACCTGGGTAATAAAGTTAAAATGGTTACCCGCGAATCTATTATATATGTAAAGATCAAAGATAAAAAAGAAGAACATATTCTGCCGATCGGCTCTACCTTACAGGTTAAAAACAAAGATAAAGTAGAAGCCGGCGATACTTTTGCCGAATATGATCCAACCATGGAATACGTCGTAGCCTCCTCTCCAGGAAAAATTAAGTTTTTGGGACTGGAAGTAACTACCAAAAAGAGAAAAGTTTCTGGTAAATCCTTAGTAGAACATATTGCCAAAAAGGATGGAGAAATTTTCGTCTATAACCCGAAAACCCGTAAAGAATATGCCGTGCCGGCTGACAAAGTTTATGTAAAAGAAGGACAACGCGTCAAAGTTGAAGAAGAAATTGCGCAAGGCGTAGTTTCTAAGGTTTCGGGTTTGGTGCTGGATATTTCCGAAAAGGGTAAAAAGGGTAAAGTAGTTATTGCTCCGGGAGAATTTTATTCGATCTTTACCGGTGCCCGGGTGATGGTGGCCGAAGGTGATACCGTAGACGGTTACGACTTAATCTCCAGGGTCGAAGCCATCCGACGAGACCCCAGCAAAACCAAAGATATTATTCAGGGGCTTCCCAAAATCGAAGAATTGTTCGAAGGCAGACGTCCTAAGGATCCGGCCTTACTGGCGGATATTGAAGGAGAAGTAAAAATATCCGAACAGGAAGGAATCCGATTGCTTACGTTATCCGGCGCCAAAGATCAAACGAAAGAATATTCGGTTCCTTACGAAACCCGATTAAAAGTTATTAACGGCGACCGGGTACGATTAGGAATGCAGCTTACCGAAGGCAATCCAAATCCACACGATATTTTAAGAATTTTAGGGACCCGCGCGGTACAAGAATTTTTGGTAGACGAAATTCAAAAGATTTATAAAGGACAAGGCGTTACCATTAACGATAAACATATCGAAGTTATTGTAAGGCAGATGACTAGAAAGGTTCGCATTGTTAAACCGGGCGAAACCACACTGTTGCCCGGCGAATTAATTAATGTGGATGATGTGGAAGAGCTCAATGCAAAATCAAAAGACGAAAAAGCCGAGGTTGCGGAAGTTTTACTGGGTATTACCAAAGCTTCGCTTTCAACCGAGTCGTTTATTTCTGCGGCATCCTTCCAGGAGACTGCCCGGGTATTAACCGATGCGGCGGTCAGGGGTAAAACCGACGAAATGTTTGGATTAAAAGAAAATGTAATTATCGGCCGGTTAATCCCAGCCGGTACTGGTTTTCATGGTTATCGATTTTTAGAACTAGTTCCCGAAACGCAAGAAGCAAAGTAAGTTAATCAGGAGGATAAAAAGTGCCAACACTAAATCAGTTAATTAGAAAAAGCAGAAAGAGTAAAAAAGAAAAAAGCAAGGCTCCCGCGCTCGAAGGTAATCCATTGAAGCGTGGGGTTTGTATACGGGTTTACACTACTACTCCTAAAAAACCAAACTCAGCGTTAAGAAAAGTGGCGCGTGTCAGATTAACCAACGGCATTGAAGTTTCGGCTTACATTCCGGGGGTTGGTCACAATTTACAGGAACACTCGGTAGTGATTGTACGGGGCGGAAGGGTAAAGGACCTGCCGGGGGTTAGATACCATATCGTAAGAGGAATCATGGATACCGGAGGGGTTGAAGGAAGAAACCAGAGCCGCTCAAAATACGGAGCGAAAAAACCTACTAAAGGATAATTAAAGGAGTAAAGGATTTATGCCAAGACGAGGACAAATAAAAAAACGAAAAATAGGACCCGAACCCAAATACGGCAGTGAATTAATTCATAAATTTATTAATAAAATGATGTATGACGGAAAAAAATCAAAAGCTGAAAAAATTGTTTACACTGCAATGGAGCAGGCTGCCGCTAAGTTAAAGAAAGAGCCTTTGGAGGTTTTTGAAAAAGTAATTAAAAACTGCTCGCCGCTCATGGAAGTAAAGCCCCGCAGGGTAGGCGGAGCTACTTATCAGATTCCGGTTGAAGTTGACAGTGGACGAGCTAAAGCGCTGGCGATGCAATGGCTGAGACAAGCCTCGCGGGCCAGAGCCGGCCACTCGATGATCGAAAAATTAGCCGCAGAATTTATGGATGCGTATAACGGGGGCGGCGGAGCAATGGGGAGTCGCGAAACAACGCACAAAATGGCAGAAGCCAACAAAGCTTTTGCCCACTTTAGGTGGTAAGGTAAATGGCCAGATCGCACCCAATGGAAAAATATCGAAATATTGGTTTTGCCGCGCACATTGATGCGGGTAAAACCACGGTGACCGAGCGTGTACTTTTTTACACTGGAATTTTGCATAAAATCGGAGAAGTACACGACGGAGCGGCCACCATGGACTGGATGGAACAGGAAAAAGAAAGAGGAATTACCATTACCTCTGCGGCCACCACTACTGTGTGGAGGGATTATCGCATCAATATTATTGATACTCCCGGCCACGTTGATTTTACGGTTGAAGTGGAAAGGTCATTGCGCGTTTTAGACGGCGTAGTGGTTATCTTTTGTGCAGTGGGCGGAGTTCAGCCGCAATCCGAAACGGTTTGGCGACAAGCAACCAAGTACAAAGTCCCGCGGATCGCGTTTGTAAATAAAATGGACCGCGTGGGTGCCGAGTTTAAACGCGTGGTACGCCAAATTCGAGAAAAATTGATGGCTAATCCGGTTCTTTTGCAGCTGCCCCTTGGCGCCGAAGACGGTTTTAAAGGTGTAATTGACTTGTTAAAAATGGAAGCCATTGTTTACGAAGACGGACAAGGAATCGATTACAAAATTGAACCGATTCCAAAAGAGTACGCAGCGGACGTGAAAAAATATCGTGAAGAATTGGAAGAAATAGCAGCCGAAACGGATGATGCGTTGTTAGAAAAATATTTAGCGGAAGGCAAGCTTTCTAACGAAGAAGTGCTTAAAGGTATTCGCAAGGCAACGATTGAAGCAAAAATTATTCCAGTTACCTGTGGCACCGCTTTTAAAAATAAAGGAATTCAACCGCTTTTGGATGCGGTAATTAATGTTCTTCCTTCTCCGGCTGATAAACCGCCGGTGATAGGATTTAGCCCGAAGAGCGGAGAAGATGAAGAGCGTAAAGCAGAAGATACCGAACCCTTTTCTGCTTTGGCATTTAAAATTATGACCGATCCTTTTGTAGGTAAACTAACTTACTTCAGGGTTTATTCGGGAGTATTAAATTCGGGATCTTACATTATTAATCCTGCCAAAAAGAGAAAAGAACGGATCGGACGAATACTGCAAATGCACGCTAACGAACGTGAGGAACTGGCGGCGGTTTATGCGGGTGATATTGCAGCGGCGGTAGGTTTAAAAGATACCGGCACCGGCGATACTTTGTGTGACGATAAGCACCCCATTGTCTTAGAGTCAATCGTATTTCCCGAACCGGTTATCTTTGTGGCGATCGAACCCAAAACTAAAGCCGACCAGGAAAAATTGGGAATTGCCCTTAGTAAATTGGCGGAAGAAGATCCCACTTTCAGAATTAAAGGTGATCCCGAAACCGGCCAGACTATTATTTCCGGAATGGGCGAACTTCATCTGGAAATTATTGTTGACCGATTACTGCGTGAATTTAAGGTTGAAGCTAACGTTGGTAAGCCTCAAGTTGCTTATAAAGAAACGATTAACGGGACCGCTGAAGCCGAAGGTAAATTTATCCGTCAAACTGGTGGTCGCGGTCAGTACGGACACGTTTGTATTACAGTTGAAAAACAAGAACGCGATAAAGGTTTTGAATTTGTGAACGAAATCGTAGGCGGTACCATTCCAAAAGAATACATTCCGGCAGTAGAAGCCGGCGTAAAAGAAGCCATGACCACCGGGGTACTTGCAGGATACCCCATAATTGATCTAAAATGTACACTTCATGATGGCTCATACCATGAGGTTGACTCGTCTGAGCTAGCTTTTAAGATTGCGGGTTCGATGGCTTTGAAATCTGCGTTCATGCGCGCTAAGCCGGTAATCTTAGAACCAATCATGAAAGTTGAAGTGGTAGTTCCAGAGCAGTATCTGGGAGATGTCATGGGAGATGTCTCCTCACGTCGTGGAAAGATTGAAGGGATGGAGGCACATGCAGGGATCCAGACCATCAAGGCTAAAGTTCCTTTAGCTGAAATGTTCGGGTACGCAACCTCACTCAGGTCTTCTACTCAAGGTCGTGGAACTTATAATATGGAATTTTGCGGTTATGCAGTAGTGCCCAAAACGATTTCAGAAAAATTAGTGGAAAAGGCCGGAACGGCTAAAGAAAAATAAGGAGGAACCAAAAATGGCTAGAGAAAAATTTGTAAGAAAGAAAACTCACGTTAACGTAGGAACGATCGGACACGTCGATCACGGAAAAACAACCTTAACTTCCGCGATCACCAAGTATCTGGCCGGCAGAGGGATGGCGACAGCTAAAGCCTTTGACCAGATCGACGCGGCGCCCGAAGAAAAAGCCCGCGGGATTACCATCGCGATTGCGCACGTCGAATACGAAACCGAAAAACGGCACTATGCGCACATCGACTGTCCGGGTCACGCCGACTATGTTAAAAACATGGTTATCGGTGCCGCTCAAATGGACGGAGCGATCTTGGTCGTATCCGCCGCGGATGGACCGATGCCTCAAACTCGCGAACATATTCTTCTCGCCCGCCAGGTTAACGTTCCTTCAGTTGTGGTTTTCTTAAACAAAGTTGACATGGTTGACGACAAAGAATTAATTGACTTAGTAGACGTAGAAACCAGAGATCTATTAAAGAAATACGAATTTCCCGGAGACGAAACCCCAATCATTAAAGGATCCGCTTTAAAAGCCATGGAATGCGGCTGCGGTAAAGCCGACTGTCCAAACTGTAAATGCATTCAAGAGCTGTTAGACGCTCTGGATAATTACATCCCGGATCCAAAACGAGATGTAGATAAACCATTCTTAATGTCAGTCGAAGACGTCTTCTCCATTACCGGTCGCGGAACGGTCGGCACCGGCAGAATCGAAAGAGGAAAAGTAAAAACCGGAGAAGAAGTCGACGTTGTTGGTTTAGGTGCACACCAAAAGTCAACCGTAACCGGAGTCGAAATGTTTAGAAAAACTTTAGACGAAGGAATTGCGGGAGACAACGTCGGATTACTGCTGCGCGGGATAACTAAAGAAGAACTAAAGCGCGGCATGGTCTTAGCTAAGCCCGGATCAATTAAACCGCACAAAAAGTTTGAAGCCCAAGTCTACGTATTAAAGAAAGAAGAAGGCGGCAGACATACTCCATTCTTCCCGGGATACAAACCACAATTCTTTTTAAGAACGACCGACGTCACCGGAGAGATCAAACTTCCTGAGGGAGTAGAAATGATCATGCCCGGCGATAACACCAACATTGTCGTAGAGTTGATCCACGATGTAGCGTTAGACGAAGGATTAAGGTTTGCGATTAGAGAAGGTGGACACACCGTAGGAGCCGGAGCAGTTTCTAAAGT
>Ga0180007_10002507_pt1 | contig 21829 bp, 18 predicted proteins | sample MM_PC_MetaG_FD_121122 | JGI IMG/M metagenome (GOLD analysis project Ga0180007, IMG submission 121122) | Groundwater microbial communities from the Aspo Hard Rock Laboratory (HRL) deep subsurface site, Sweden - MM_PC_MetaG | ecosystem: Environmental > Aquatic > Deep subsurface > Groundwater... | reverse complement strand
CTTTGCTTAGAGCATGGATTTTATCGTAAAATTCTTCCACTCTGTGAATCTGCTTGCTCATCTTAAGATTTTTTTGTGCATTTTTTATATCTTCTACAGAAGGAGGTTTATATTTTGATATAATCTCTCGCAATTTTCCTAAATCTTTATAGGTTATTCCTAAACCCATCTTATTTCTTTCAACTATGTTTGTTAGGTTCTTGAATTGTTTATTTAAAAAAATTGGTAATCCTGCTTCGATATAAACAAACACCTTGCTTGAAATAGCGACCTCCAACCATTTTGAATTTACAGAACTGTCACAAAAATCAAGATGTATCCCGTAATCATATCTTGATATTATCTTTTTTATTTTATCCCTGTCTTGTCTAGAATAAAAGTGAAGAAATTTATTCTTCTTTGATAAATTTTCTAACATACTTTTTGTTTCTTTTTTTATAGTTGATGGATAGAAATGCAAATGGATTCCCTGCTCAATTATCTTTCTTACCATCTCTTCAAAAGGGGCGTGTCCATCCCATTTGTCCCAAGACATGCCTGCATATGCTATATGAATCTCTTTTTTCTTGTCTATCTTCTTCTTTTTTGGAGGAACAATCCATTCATCTAAACAATAAGGAAGAAAATCAAGAACAGGTCCCTTTATCTTTGATTTTAAGACATCAAGAGAACCTTCTCCACTTTTGTTTATTATTCCGTCCGCTCTTTTAAAGATGAATTTCTCTATTAAGTAGTTTACATATTGCATTCTTCCAGTTCCTTTTCTAAATGAAATTTTTTTCTCAGAATGGTGCCAGATATCCCCCAGCCAAAAAATTTTGGGTTTTTTTTTCATAAGCAAAAAGAATAAAAGAGATATTATTGAGGGTCCATGTATCTGAGTTATATAAGGATTCAATGCATCTATTTTTTTAAAAAAAGTTCTAGCCTCTTTTCCTGTAAGTTTTTTCAGAAGTCTGGAGATATTTCTTGGAGAAGGGGAGAAGTCTAACTCTAGATAGATTATTTTATCATAAGTGTTTTTTACAAATTCCTCATTAACCTTTGAAAAACAAACCAACACAGTTTCATATCCCCCCCGATACTTTAAAACTCTCGCCATCCTTGTAACAGTTTTCTGTGCCTTGGGTCCTATAAAAACTAGTTGTTTTTTTTTCATGGCATTATCCCTAGAAAAAGGAGTAGGAATGGAAGAACTTATATACATTTCGGTAGAAACAACTTGGGGGATAAGATTTAAATAATTATTCAGATCATTGAAGATATGACCAATCGAAAAAAGAGATTCAAAGTTCAGGTTCCTAGAGACGAATATTTTTCCAAAAAATCTATGAGGAAAGAGGCTTTTCTTTCTATGTACCAGCAAATTAATGCTATTGCAGATCTTAACCCAAAAAAGATTCTTGAAATTGGAATGGGAAATGGAAGCGTTTCCCTTTTACTTAAAAATTTTGGTTATGATGTGACTACATGTGATTTTGATGCAGCTTTAAAACCAGATGTTGTAGCAGACATTAGAAAATTACCTTTTAAAGACAATAGTTTTAATACAATCCTTGCTTGTGAAATTATAGAGCACATTCCGTTTAAAGATGTTCCAAAAGCCCTTAGTGAGCTGAGAAGAGTTGCCAAAAAGAATGTTGTGATTTCAGCCCCATATTCTTGTGTATCGTTGAGTGGATTATTCAAATTGAAAATTCCTTTTCTGGGAAGATTGTTTAATCTCTCAGTTTATTTCCCTTATGACTGGCTTAACCCAAGAAAATTTAAGTTTAATAGCGAACATTATTGGGAAATGGGGAGAAAGGGATATTCTAAAAAGAAAATTCTTACCTTGTTTAACAAATATTTTAAACTGGTGGATTGTTATCCTGAATTAATTCAGCCAGAACATTATTTTTTTATTCTGGAAAAAAGAGAGTAAAGGGATATTCTTAGATATATCCCAACTCTTTTAAATTTCTTTTTATCTCTTCTTCTTCTTCTTCTTTATAAATCTGTTCATTTTTTATCGCTTTTTCTTTTGTAGAAATAACCTGCTTTAGAATATAAAGGATATAATCAGAGATAGAATTAAAATCAGTCCCTTTTATTTTTTCGTCTATTCTTTCTGCCAGTTCATCTGGGATTGATAGGTTTACCTCTTTTGCCATTCTTTACTTTTTATATTTTTTTCTTTTTAAATTTTGTGTAATGCATCTTTTAGAGTTTAGATAAAGCTATTTGGATTTTTCTTTTTTCATTTATCGTTTTCAGCTCCTTTATTTTTTCATCTAATTTTGACTTCATTTCAATTAGAATTTTTTTATTTTTATTTGCTATGTTTACATTCTCTTCTGGGTCTTTTTCTAAATCATATAGGGAAATGATATCCCCATGAGAAGTATTACAATGGGAACAAATGGAATATTTTTCTTCTGGACATTCTGCATACATATATTTGTCATTTCTGATAGCTCTTCTTTTCATTCCAAGTGTGTATTCTTCCATAAAAACTGATTCTCTAATCTTATCTTTTTTTCCAAACATGAGTGGCAACAAATTTTTCCCATCAAATAGAAGAGGGGTGTGATTTATTTTTAATAAACTGAGGAGGGTTGGCGCAATATCTGTAAGTTGTGTAAGACCTTTTACCTTAATACCCCTTGGGACGCCTTTGCCGACAATTATCAGAGGGACATGAAAAGTCACGCCATATATCCCGTAGTGTTCAAAATAGGATTCATGCTCTGTATGACTCTCCCCATGATCTGAGAAAAAAAAGATAATTGTATTTTCAAAAATTCCTTTTTGTTTTAGAGAATCAATAACTTTTCCTATCAGATAATCGTTATAGGCGATGGTATTATCATATTCCGCGATTATATCTTCTACAGTAAATCCAGAAAACCAATTCCTGAAAGAATTCATCAGTTTTTCGTCGTAATCTTTTTTAGCAAGGATATCTAAAATTTTTTCACTTTCTTTTTCTGCTTTGAATTTCTTAAATTTTATTGGGCTACGATATGGTGCATGGGTATCCATATAATCTAGCCACATAAAAAAATTATCTCCTTCTCTCATTTCATTTATAATTTTGATTGCATTATTTGTGATTGTCTTGCTGTCTGATTTCCTCCTGGTCATCCTCGCGAGATTGGCAACTTCTTTGGGAACGAAATTTTGAAATAAGTATTCTAACGATTTGTATAAGGGGGGGAACTTTTTTAGACCTAAGATGGAAGTTCCTTTTTTTGACTTTTCTTGGGCAGTTTGTTTGAAAGTATAATCAAATCCATCATTTTGCCATCCGTATAATTTTTTAAAGCAGTATGTTTTATACCCTTTCTTTTTTAGAATTTTTTGTAAGAGGATTCCTCCTGAATTGAAGAAGAGTTTCATTTCTTCTTTAGTATGATATGGGCTAAACTCTTGTGATAAAACATGCCTGCCTGTGATGATTGATAAAACAGATTTATATGTGCTATTGTATGATGAAAAAGTATTTTCAAAGAAAATACCCTGTTTTGCCAGTGAGTCTATGTTCGGCGAGGTTTTTCGTCCATAACCACAAAAACTTAGATTTTTAGGTCTTAATCCATCCATCATAATAAAGAGTATATCCGGCTTTTTTTGTTTCATTTAAGTTGTAACTTTGATTTGTTTATAAATTTTTAGGCAGATTACTCCTATTTGTATGTTTTATTAATTAACCAATAAATTTATAATCCCCTTTCTTTTTTGTAAAAATAACTAACTGGGTTATAGAATTTATGCAGCTTAAAGAAAAGATGGATAAAGAACAATTGTTAAATAAGATAAAGAAACATCTAGAAAGACAAAGGCAAGAGTGGAAACACTTAATTTATGGATTGGGAGATTTATACCAGTCTTTTGAAGAAATTGGGATTAAAGGACAAAGAAATACAAAACAAAGAATTGAAGAATATGGTCTTAAAAAATATTTGAAATCTGAGTATACTGTCCTTGATATAGGGTGTAATGTTGGATTTGTCGATTTACAAATTTCTCAGTCAGTCAGGAATATTGAGGGTGTAGAAATTAACCCTTATCTGATTGATATAGGGAATGAGGTTAAAAAGTTTTTAGAAATAGACAATGTAACTTTTTATCCAGAAGGATTTGAAAAATTTTCAACAGAAAAAAAGTATGATTCTATTTTCTCATTTGCAGCTGATGATGTTGCAGATGGCCTATCAAAACTCTCATTCGAACAGTACATAGATAAGATTATTTTGATGCTCAATGAAGGAGGGTATCTATTTTTTGAAAGTCAAGCTTCAGATGTTATGAACAACACCTGGGATAAGAAGTATGAAATTCTAAAAAATAAATTTGAGATTATTGAAGAAAAAAAAGTTTTTTCAGATTATCCTACAAATGCAAGAGAAAGAGTCTTTTTAATCTTAAAAAAAAGGATTCGGGAGAGTAAGCCAAACTTTATTCTGATTACGCTCGATGGAATGCGAAGAGATAGAATAGATTTGTGTCCGACAGTTAACAAAATTTCAAAAGAGAATATTTTCTTTCCCAACATGATGACTGCTGCGCCTTATACTATTGCATCAATGCATGCAATGCTTTCTGGCCTTCTTCCTTCGAGAAACGGAGTGAATTCATATTTCAATATGTTTAGGTTCAAAAAAGACAAATGTAAAACCCTTGCACAATATATGAAAGATGCTGGCTATTATACTTCTGCGAACATTTATAACAAATCAATAATCCCTCATCAAGGTTATGAGAATATTAATATTTATGATGAAAAGGTCATTGATATTAACGCTAGTGGTTTGCGAATGCTGCGAGAAGCCGCATCGAAAGAAAAGTTCTTTCTCCATCTACAACCAGCACATATCCATAGGAATACTGTAAAAAATATTGCTAAAGTTTATCATGATTTTGATGATAATTACTTTAATAGAAAAGAAGAGAATGTAAGGATGTATAATTCATTCCTTCCAGAAATAGATGAGTATGTTAAACTTATTTTTGAAGAGTTAAATAAACTTGGATTAAGAAAAAATACAATTGTTATTATTAATTCTGACCATGGAACAAGCAATGGGGAAAGAAGGGGTGAGGCGATGTATGGCTGTTATTTATACAATTACTCTCTCAATTCGTTTTGTATATTGTGTCTTCCTAATGGAAAACAAATAATAGTGGGCACAAGGATTAGCAGTGTTGACGTGCTGCCTACATTTTTAGATTTGGCAGGGATTAACATTGATGAAAGTTATGAAAAACTTGATGGGGTATCGATAATTCCAATGATTGATGGCGAGGAAACAGAAGATAGAGTCATATTCTCTGAAACTGGAAGGATAAATAAGGAAGAGTTAAGCAAAAGCGAACATAATGTCTTTGCTGTAATAAAAGATAACTGGAAGTTAATATATTACAAAGATGATTCAAAATATGAATTATTTAATTTGGAAAATGATAAGGATGAAGAAAATGATTTATCTCAATCTGAAACAGAAAAAGTTTTAGAATTAAAAGAGATTTTATTGGGTAAGTTTGTGGGTTTTTACTGACTGATTTTTCAACTATATCTACATACATCCTTATTATTTATATGCTTGCTGATTTCAGAAGAATTATTTAATTAATCCCCTATATAAATCTAAAAATTGTTTATACGATTCATCTGGAGAGTATCTTTTGATTATTCCAGGGTATTTGAATTTAAATTTTTTTGTTAGCTTTTTGTCTTGGATTAATTGATTTATTGCATTTATCCATTCTTCAACATTTTCAGGGTCAGCCAAAAATCCTGATTTTCCATTTGTTATTGCTTCTTTCCCTCCGCCCGTATTTGAACTGATTACAGGTTTTCCCATAGACATTGATTCTATTACAATTCTGCTAAAAGGTTCCATCTTAGAAGGGAGAAGTACAATATCTGAGGCTTCATAGGACTTATAGATTTCATCGTGGGAAATTCTCCCCTTGTAAATTACTCGACTATTTTTTTTAGCTAGCTCTTTTATTGTTTCTTCCTCGATACCTCCTCCGAACAAAAGAAAATAAACTCTTTCCTTAAGACGATTTGATTCTTTTATTATCTTTAAAACCATATCAACTCCCTTCCCAATAGAAAGGCCGCCCAAGAATAATACAACTGTAGCATCATCAGGTATCCCCCATTCTTTTCTTATTTTATTTCGAGATAGTGTTTTCTTTGGTTTTTCAGGAGAGATTGGATTGGGCAGTACAACTGAATTAAAAATCCCACATTTTTCCAACCATTCTTGTATGGCCTTGCTTATTGCTATTTTTGCATCTGCCTGATTTATTATTTTGTATCTTCTTTTTATGTAAGTATATTTGTACAGGTCCCATAAAAGCCTTTTTAGAGGCACTGTTCTTAATATCTCCCTGTATCCAAAAGACTTAAGATATCCATGGTTTGGAATGTATGGGAGACCGGTTGTTGTCATTAAAGAAAAATCCCTAAAATGTGTTGCTACTGGAAGATTTGCCTTTTTAGCTGCGATTACTGATGGAATAATCGCAAATCTATCATTTGCATGAATTATATCTGGTTTTTCTTTTTTTATAACCTCTACGAGAAATCTCGAAAGATACATTTCATATAATTCAAAAGAGTATATCGGACGGAATTTTTTGAAAACATGTGTTTTGAAATCTGGGTCTTTCTCAATTGAAGCGTAAACAATTTCATGGCCATCTTTTTTAAACTGGTTTGCAAGAGTCTTTAAACTTATCTCGGCTCCTCCTGCTTCTATCTGAGCATGACTCACATATAAAGCCTTAAGTTTTTTTTTCATGTTAGTCTCCACTTTTCAAGGTTTCTAGAATTTCTAGAATTTGAAGACCTAATTTGCCGTTTGAAATTGGCTCGGTGTTTTCTTCAACAGACCTCAAAAATTCCAGACATTCCATTTTCAAACTTTCTTCTTCATTTTCAAACCTAAGTTCGAAACAGTTTTTTTGTTTATCTAATTCATCAAGCTTTTCATCTATCCAATAAAGAATTTTTCCACTTTCTGTTTTTATCCTTACTTCTTTACTTTTCAAAGGGTGTGCCCTATTGATATTTATTGTTGCCTTTTTTCCGCTGTTAAATTCTAAATCTAGCGCGATAACGTCTATTTCTGATATAATTTTTTCTTTTCGCACTATTTTCGTTCTCTCTGGGACAGACCCAAATAAACCAACCAATATGGATAAATCGTGTGAAACAAGATTAAGAATGATATCATTATCAAACGTTCCAAACTTTCTCCAATTGGTGTCTATCTGTACAGGGGGGTCACTAGAGATTATTTTTTTAATTCTCTGGAAAATAGGATGATACAAATAAACATAACCAATAAATAAAATTTTTTCATTTGCGATCTCGATAAGTTTTTTTGCTTCTTCTGCATTTTGAGCCATTGGCTTTTCTAGAAAAACATGTTTTCCCGCTTTCAGTGATTCGTAGGCTATGGTGGAAAGTTCTTTAATTGGTGTAGAAATAACAACTGCTTTTACTTCTTCGTCTTTTAAAATTTCTCTATAATCCAACGTTGTTTTGATCTGAGGATAGTTTGAGTTTACCCAGATAGTGTCTGTCTTTTTTGCACACCATTTGACGCTTGCGAAATCATTAAAAACCCTCAATAAATTTTTTCCCCAATTTCCAGCGCCGATAATCCCTATTTTCATCGTCCTTCTTTCCTAAATTTCACAATATTTAAAACTTGATATGCTGCATCTACACATGTTGGAATTTTTCCAGAAAAGACAGTGACTAAATTATTTCTTATCTGCTCGACAACTGTTGGTCTTGCGTCGTCGTGGTCCCTAAATGGAAGAACTGTTCTAATTGTGAACATTGAACCTTCATGTTCTGCTTTTTCTATTCCTGGAAAGTATTCTACTGCAGATTCGATAAAATTATTGTAATTTGTTAGGGAGGGATTTTTTATTACTCCTTTGTTCAGAACTTGCTTGTATTTCGCTTCTATTTCTACACTGTTTGCAATCTGCCTATCATGAATTGCATGAACTACATTTCCCATTGCATGATAACCTGTTCTTCCAAAAGGGTCTATACACATAAAAGCGCCATCTAGGATCACTACACTTTTTTTACTGAATTTCTCAGGCAATTTAAGAACAAGCTTTTCACAAACCTCATATTGGTATGGTTTTTTGGAACTTGGAGAGTCATGAAGCCAGGAGTTGTTATCACAGTATGTTGCAACAACTACCAAATCATAATCTTTCAAATTTTCTGGAAGAGCTTTTGTGTTAAGTAAAACATTTACTCCAGACTGGTTGAGATTATTCCAACATATCTTCTTTAAAGCAACAGGATCAAAAAGAAATTCTTTTACCTTTGTACTAAAGGAAATCTTGTCTTTATTTACTACTCCGGAATCCATCTCTTCATGCTCTAAAGAGAACCGGTCAAATATTTTCTTACAATCTTCTCCACTAATTTTGCTACCTTCTTTTGCAATACAGTAATAATGCTCTATTTCATCATCTAGAACTGCGTCTCCATACATTTCTGCAAATTCTGGTTCTCCTCTAAGGCAAGTAAGTATGGTTTCTGTACTTCTTGGATAATGATATCCTCTATGTAACCTATACTGATTTATTCCAGATGCGTGAGTAAAAATATCCGGTTCTTTCTCGTATAAATCTACCTTGCAGTCGTTTTTTGCTAGGACTGTTGCTATTGTTACTCCAAAAATGCCTCCGCCGACAATTGCCACCTTCATTTTGTTTACCTCTCTTTTAGATTTAAATTTAAGTTATTTAAATATTTATATCCTGTTTTATCTTTGCATTTTCTTTTTTAATAAAGTTTCGGCTGTCTTTATAACTTCTTCTGGGGTTATTTCCAACAATCCTTCATTCGCAAATTCTGCTGGAACGTTTGGATTGAATTTTGTTTTAGAACTGAACAAAACCCTGTAATCTTCCTTTTTCATCCAAGGGCGCCACTCATACAAATCTCTTTTTTTTGGAATTAGATTTACTATTGGAACATTAAATGAAGATGCTATGTGGACTACTGAGGTTGAGGGCGCGATAAGTAATCGTGCTTTTGAAAGAACAACACCAATTTCTTCAAGAGAAAACATTCCAGGGGTTATTTTAACCTTTTTTTTATTTTTGAGTTTGTTGTATACACTTTCAATAATTGTTTTTTCTTCTAGTGTTCCGGTTAATAAAACAAAAAAATTATATTTGCCTGTTAAAGAGTCTATGACTCTGGCGTATCTCTCAGATGGCCACAATCTTGAAGGGTATTCGTCTTTTCCAAATCCTGGGTGGACAATTATATAATCTTTTATTTTTAGTTTTTTTAGTTTTTGATTGGCTGTTGTCAAGGCATTTTTTGAAAAGTAAAATTCTATTTTTGGATTTGTAGTTTCAATGCCTATTTTCCGGATAATGTCCAGACAGTGTTCTAGAGAATGTTTTTTAGAAATGTGTAATGCCCTTCTTGTAAACAAAATTGCTGGAAATCTTTTTAGTCCGGTAAAGCCCCCTATTCTGTATTTTATTCCTGCTTTCCAACATAAGATACCCATTTTGAATGATGCTGGATTCACTATAACTGCTAAATCAAAATTCTTGTTTTTTAAATTGTTCAAATTCTCGTTAAATGAATCTTTGTAGATTATAATCTCAGAAACATGGGGATTATTTTTTAGTCCTTTTTCCATCTCTTTTTTTACCATGGCAGTTATTTTGCAATCTAATTTTTTTTGAAGAGAAGAAATTAATGGTGTTGTAATCAATAATTCCCCTAACGCTCCTAAATGAATTATGAGAACTTTTTTTATTTGCGAGTTATCTATTCTTTTAAATTTTGAAGGATCTACGAGTAACCATAACAAATACTCAAATAGGAGGAAAAGTTCTCTTGGCTTCTCAAACCAAAAAGTTTCTCTGAAGTTCATCTTTTTGGAAGAGATATCTCTTTTAAAAACATTTTTATCGTTAAGTTTAAAATGACTGCGAGTATCACTACTTAATGAAAGACAAATACAAGAAAAGGAAGGGGTTGTCCTACTTGAAAGGTTTTTTTTCTGAGAAGTTATTGAAACAAAAAAGTGATGAGCATTTTAAGAATTTATTGAAAGAACGATGGTCTCATGTTCAAGGGAAGAGGGTGCTTGATGCTGGATGTGGTTATTGTGAATTTTTTAATCTGAAACCGGACGCGGTAGACCTTTACGGCGTGGATGTTAAAAAAATCAAACATCCAAAAATAAAATTTGGGGATCTTAACAAAAAAGTGCCATACAGTGATAATTATTTTGATACTGTTGTTTGTTTTCACGTTCTTGAACATTTAAAAGAACCGGAAATTGCTATTCTGGAATTTTTGCGTGTTCTTAAAAATGGCGGAAGAGTTGTTTTGACCGTGCCAAATTATTCTTTTAAGAAATTTTTTGAGGATTATACGCATGTTAGGCCTTATCCTAAGATTGCTCTCCATAACATTCTTGTTGCTAATGGTTTTAAAGAGATAGAAATTGTGCAAGGGCATCATTCGAGTCAGATAATAAGTGCGTTGTTTTTATTTTTTCCAAGCTTAAGATGGAAAATTGAAAAAATACTGGGAAAATTTTTTCCATACGAAATAACGGCGATTGCTAGATGTTATAAGTGATTATCAAGCCAGATAAGATTTTATATACCCTTCTTTATTTGCATCATCAGAATAATATTTTTTTGCGTATTCTCTTGTTTTCTTCGAAAAGGCTTTTTTTTGCTTTTCAGATAATTTAAAGAAATTTCTTAATGTTTTATTTGCGCTCTCAAGTGAAAATGGCACTTGAAATAAACCATCTACTCCAGGAATACCCTCGCGGAAAGGAATAATGGCTGGTGTGCCCACTGATAAAGATTCGACAGTTGTCAAGTCTATTCCTGCTCTTTTAACTCTGTGAAGATGGTAAAACATGTCTGCTGCATTGTAATAATCAACAAGTTCTTTTGAAGATTTTTTTTCTATGTGGATATAATTCTTCGTTTTTAGATTCATATATTCTTTATCAATTATTCTCCCAATGATAACAAAAAGAATATCTTGGTTTGATTCTACAACTTCTTTAAATAGGTCTGATCCTTTCTCGTGTGTTACTCTATCTACAAATATAACTATTTTCTTATTTAATGGCAATTTCAGTTTTTTCCTAGTCGCTTTTCTGTTTTTTGGTATAAAAAGCTCTGTGTTAACTGGTGCTGGGAGGTAGCTTATTCTACTTAAAGAGAGCAAATGGAAGCGGACCAGTTTTTCGTATATTCTATATTCCCCATAATCTACAAAAATTGTTTTGTTTGCAGAAAAAAGAAAGAATACAAATGCCAAGTATCTGAACAGGACCACAAAAACATCTTTAAATGATTTTATTTTATACCCAATGTTTGCGCAATGGTTCATGATGAAATCTCTACTTGAAAAGATAGTGGCATAAAAAAGCAGTAGGCAGCTTGTAAAGTATCCCAGATTAACTAATCTTTCAATTTTATTTTCATTGCAAAAGTTTCTTAATCTGAATGGCAATGTGGCTGGTCCGTATTCTTCGACATGGATTTTTGTCCGTTTTAAGTCCCATTGAAATTGGTAATGGTCTTTTTCTTTTCCTTTGTATTTGTCTGTAGTAAATAGAAATATTTCAACCTCCTTTGGAAAGATTTTTTCATAATATTTCATTCTTACAAGTCTATTAAACGCAAATCCTATGCTAAAGAAGCAGATTCTTTTTTTCATCTTAAGAGTTTGTTTATTTAGTTTAAATCTTTTTCTACGCTTTTTGTACTTGTTTTTTCAGTATATCAGACCAATTAAATTCTTTGGCTGCTTTATTGGTCCGCTAATAGTAAACCAGCAACCACAAAACCTAAAAAAATAGTTGGTTTAGTATAAGTTTATATATGTAAAAAAATTTACAGCGTGATGGACATTGCAATTGTTTCAATGGGAGAAACTTGTGGGAAATATGCAAGGTTAGAGCATTGCTGTAATGCACTTACTAATGAGAAGAAATTTCCCATAGAGGTAGCTCTTTTTTACTCAGCGTTGAAAAAAAAAGGAGTTAAAGCATGTTTTTTTGACGGAAATCTTGTAGAAGAAGAAGATATATTGGAGAGGTTGAGAAACAAGGTTCCTAAAAAAATATTGTATTATATTTATACGCCGTATATAAGACATAAATCTGATTTTATGAAAAAATTAAGCAAAATCTCGAGATTATATCTTGTAATTGTGCCATTTTTTTGGAAAGATAAAATATTGAAAGAATTTCCTTTTGTTAAGGGTGTTTACTATGATGGAGAAAAAGCTTTGAATATTAATTCTACGAATGCCAAAATAAATTATAATGAATTTGATTTAGATGAGTATTTGGATTTATACACAAAATGCAATGATGCTTTTCCTGTTCTTGTTTCAAAATATTGTCCTTATGGGTGCACTTATTGTAATGCAAGGAGAACTGGTTTGATGGATAGGAATTTAGAAGATGTAAGAAATGAAGTAGAATATCTTAAAAGTAAAGGTGCAAAAAAGATTGTTCTTTGCGGAAATAATTTAACGATAAATAAAAAAAGGTTTATTGAAATGTGTAAAATGATGAAAAAAACAGGGATGAAATGGGAGGGAGATGGAAGAGTTGACCACATGAAAGAAGAGATGTATAATGCACTAAACGAATCCAATGGGACTCTTCTCTTTGGAGTTGAAAGTGCAAACCAGAACGTATTAGACAAAATGCAGAAAGGGGTCACAGTTGAAAAAGTCATAGAAGTAGCAGATAACTTGAATAAATTGAATGTTCCATTTAGGTATACTTTTATGTTTGGGTTTCCTTGGGACTCTTACGACTCGTGCAAAGAAATGATTGATTTAAAGAGAAGAGTTGGTGCTTTAAATTACCATTGTAATTTTGTAAATGCTTATCCTGGAACACCGTTATTTGAGGAAATGAAAAAGTTAAAATTGGTGGATGAAAATGAATTGGATTTTGAAAATTTCAGCTGGGCAAATTTGCCATTGGGTCCTACTTTACACTTGAAAAAAGAAGAAGTAGAAATTCTAATGAAAAAAATAATGATTAAGGGAGTGTTTAATAAGAGTGTTATTAAAAATATACTGAAGACCAGGAAAATTACACAATATCCTGCAGTGGTTTCCAAGGGAATAAAATTGTTGATTTCTGGGAAGAGGACTTGGAAAAAGTAGTGTTTTGAGAGATTAGCTTGAGGGACAAAATATTTATTGGCAAATCTCCCAGCAATTCTTATGGTTGTAAATCTTTTGTGGGGATTTGATACAGAAAGGCCTTATGGAGAAATTGTAAATACAGAAGATGGAGCAATCGAGCGCAGGGCAAATCTCGAGTTTATAATGAAACTTAATGGCCTGATGGATACTCATGAGGCTGGAAGAACTTTTTTTATACTTGGAGATTATTTGGAAAAAAGCGCAGCTCAGTTAGGGCAAGAGTATTTGAGGGTGGTTTTTCAACCGTCTAATCCTTTGATTGAAATATGCCAGTATAGTTATTCTCATGTTACTGTTGCGCCCATAGATACCCGCCCAGACAAAGAGCCTGTTTCAATTGAAGAACTTAAGGAAGATTTAGTAAAGGCAGATGAAACAATAAAACGTTTATTGGGCGTGAATAAAATAGCTGGCCTGAGAACTCCACTTGGATATCCTCATAGATCATTAGAAAAATCTCCTAGAGTTTTAGAATTGTTAAAGGGAGTTGGACTTAAGTATGTGAGTTCTAGTTTGAGAGATTCTAATTGGGGGATTAATGCCCCTCTTGAAGAAAATGGCCAACTGAGGCAGCCGTTTACATATCAGAATGGTCTTATTGAAATCCCTCCACATGGATGGCAAGACACTGCATTTACTGGAACTTCGAAAACAAAAGGAACAGAAGGATATCCCACAACTACTGAAGGAATTGTTAGACATTACCTAGAGTTATTTGAAGAGGCAAATAATTTAAGTGAAAAAACAGGCTGCCCAGTTTTTGTTGGTCTGTGCATGCATCCGTGGGCAATAAGAAGATATGACCAGGGTTTGGAAGCAGTTAAAGGAATTTTAAATGCAGCTGCAGAGGAAAGGTATGAAAAGTGTGGGTTATGGGCAAGCAATTCAATAATTTTGTTATCGCCTTTCTGCCCCATTAAACTTTTTTATAAAAATCTGTATTTTCTCCGGTTTCTATTTTAAGGGTTTCTAATGCTTGGTTCAAAAAGTCTTCTATTCTTCCATCTCTTGTCCCTGGATTTTCCTTCCACCAGACTGGATGGAGAAGAACATGTAATTTATCAAATTGTTTAGATTTTATCATATCTAATGGGGGGCCTTCTCTAAAGTTCATTCTTGAGTCTGAGATGTATTTGTAATCTTTGAGAGCGTATGCGTTTGTAAACCTGCCAAGATCTACGTGTGCATCTGCAAGAATTCCTGGACGATGAAAGGAAACCGAATGAACTATTATTCCAAATGCTTTTTCCAAGACTTCTGCTTCAATTTGGACAGCATCTATTATTGCTTTGTCATTAATAGCATTATCAAAATGCAGGCCTATTTCATGTCCTTGTTCAATTAGTTTAAAGATGATTTTGCTGTTTCTCCCTGTTAGGACATTGTAAAATGGAGACCTTAAAAAAATGAAGTGTGTTGATTTTATTCCTAGAGAATTTTCTATTTCTCCAAACTTGAGAGTTCCTTTAATGTCAAAATCCACATCGTGTCTTAGTAAGATTGTTCCTTGTTTCTTTTCTTCTTTGAACAAAATAAATTTATAATGCTCTTTTGTTTCTTTCAATAATTCCTCGTATTGTTTGTATGTAAAATCAGGTTCCATGTTTTTTCTAAATGGGGGGATTTTAAATAGTTTATCACTCTAAGGCTTTTATTCTGCTGTATAAGTTTAGAGAATTTTCTACGAAAACTCTTTGCTGGTCTTCTGAAGGCAGTGCATCTACTGGCCAAGTGAGATATTGAGCAGTAGGATCCTCATCGATTCCTTCTGGTTTGTAAAAACCTAAATCAGAGCCAAATAGAATTTTCAAAGGGATTCTTCTAAAAGCATCTGAGAAAATATCCAAAACCTGTTCTCTTGTTTCCTTAACCTCCACTCTTTGCCTGTCGCCTTGAGCATCTACTCTGAATTTCTTTCTATGTGGATCGATAGCTGTTGTGTTTATATGAAGATTTGGAAAATGTTCTGTGATATCAACAGCCCGGGCCATGTATTCTAGATTATTTCCTCCAAAATGCGCGAGCACTAATCTTAGTTCAGGAAACCTGGAACATACTTCTTCGGTCATTTCTGCAGAATTATATTTAGTCCCAGAAGCAGAACAGTGAACAAGCAATGGAAGACCTGTTTCACTAGCGACTTCATAAAAAGGAAAGACGCTTGGATCGTTTAGTGGAGTGTCTACAAGTGGGGGATGAAATTTTAATCCCAAAACATTCGGGTTCTGGATTGTTCTTTTCATAACTGCAATATCGTCATTTGGGCTGTAAGGGATATTGGGATTTGGGCTAAAGATTAAACTGCATCCTAAAAATCTTGGGTTGTCTCTTATGTGGTCTATCACTTCATCGGTTTGGTTTTCTCCGATTAGAATGGGAAAAAATCGCGTATTGGCAAACTGGGGCAATTCAAAATACCCAGAAGTGTCTTTTCCGTCACTTAGCACACTATGTTCTCCTAAAAACGAATGTGTATCTATACGTAGATCACTATGTGCCATAAAAGCTTGTGTTGGATTTATTTTATAAAGATTATGGTTATATACATTCTATCTGTTAAATGCCAACACACATATTTTTTAAAAGAGAGATTGTTTAGAAATTTCGGTGGAAAAGATGGTAAAAAACTTTGCATTAATAGGTTGTGCGGGATTTATTGCACCAAGACATTTGCAAGCAATAAAAGAAACTGGTAATGTTTTAGTCGCTGCTTTAGATAAATCAGATTCTGTTGGAATTCTGGATAAGTATTTCCAAGATGTTCATTTTTTCACAGAATTTGAAACATTTGACAGGCATGCTGAGAAACTGCGCAGGCAGGGAGAAGATAAAAGAATACATTTTGTTAGCATATGCTCTCCTAACGATCTGCATGACGCGCATGTTAGATTTGCATTTAGAATTGGGGCAGATGCCATATGCGAAAAACCATTAGTTATTAATCCTTGGAATTTGAATGCTCTTGAAGAACTAGAAAAAGAAAGTGGAAAAAAAGTTTTTAACCTTTTACAAACAAGACACCACCCGACAATTATTAAACTGAAAGAAGAGATTGACAGTTTAAAAAAAGATGGCAAACACGAAGTAGAACTCACATACATTACCCCCAGAGGAAAATGGTATGACGTGTCTTGGAAAGGGGACTTTTTTAAGTCAGGAGGCATAGCAATGAATTTAGGGATTCATTTTTTTGATATGTTGATTTGGCTTTTTGGAAAAGTTGTTCATTCAGAGGTCCATCATGTAGAAAATAAAAGAATTGCTGGATATCTCGAATTAGAGAAAGCACGTGTTAAATGGTTCCTTTCTACAAGAAAAGAAGACATTCCAAATAGAAATTCTGCTAAAGATAAATATTCTCCATACAGATTAATTTTGATTGATGGCAAGGAATTAGAATTTTCAGAAGGGTTCACAAATTTACATACAGAAGCTTATAAGCAAATTTTAAATGGGAACGGTTTGCGAATAAAGGATACTCTGCCTGCAATAGAATTAATTTATAATTTAAGAAATTCTACTCCTTTTATCCCTGATGTGGCTCGTGTACACGGTCTCTTAAAGAATTTACCAATTTCTGATTCTAAAAATTATCATCTTGGTCCTGGGAGTTATACTCCGGCGGTTCTTGATTTAGCTCATATCAAAGGTTTCTTAAAAAATTTGTCAAATCCTTCTTCTGAAAATAAAGAGTATTCTCTTCATCCTAGTGTTGAAGTAAATGAACCAGTGAAAATAGGCAAGGGCACGAAAATATGGCATTATTCTAAAGTTCTTAAAGAAAGCAAAATAGGGGAAGACTGCGTTATCGGAAGTTATGTAGAAATAGGGCCAAATGTAAGCATCGGAAGTAGGTGCAAGATTCAGAATAATGTTTCTATATTTCGTGGAGTGACTTTAGAAGATGATGTTTTTTGTGGACCATCGATGGTTTTTACTAATATTTTAAATCCCCGCGCATTTGTAGAAAGAAAAGATGAATTCACCGAAATCCTTGTTAAAAGGGGCGCAACTATTGGTGCTAGTGCTACAATCGTCGGTAACATAACAATTGGGCGATGTGCTTTTATTGGAGCAGGGTCTGTTGTCACTAAAAATGTCCTAGATTACGCTTTGGTTTTGGGAGTTCCTGGAAGACAAGAAGGATGGGTTTGTGAGTGTGGAGAAGTCGTTAGTAAGCAGCTAACCAGTGAAATAGTAAAAGTTTGTGAATGCAAACGCTGTTTGAAAAAATATAGGCATTATTTGAATGACTTTTCTCCATTAGAGAATTTTCCAAAAAATGAAAATAGAATTTTGTGATTTGAAAAGGCAGTATTCTGTGCTGAAAGAAAGGATTGACTTAAACATAAAAAGAGTTCTTGAACATGGCAAGTTTGTAAACGGACCTGAAGTTGAGGAGTTAGAAAAAAAACTTGCTGGTTTTGTTGGAGTAAAAAATGCGATTGGGGTTTCTTCTGGCACTTCTGCATTGTTGGTTTCGTTGATTGCTTTTGGTATCGGTAAGGGAGATTATGTCATCACAACTCCATTTACTTTTGCTGCAACTACTGGAGCAATAGTTGCCACAGGCGCAAAACCAATTTTTGTAGACATAAACGCAAGAACATATAATCTTGATTCTGCAAGGCTGGAAGAATTTTTAAAAAACCCTGTTGATTCCTTGACAAATGAAAAGATTCCTTTGGGTAAAATAAAAGGAATTGTTTACGTTGATTTGTGTGGGCAAGTCGCGGATTATGATAGAATAAGAGAATGCGCTGATGAATTTAATTTGTTTGTTTTAGAAGATGCTGCTCAGGCTTTTGGCGCGGAATACAATGGAGGGAAAGCTTGCTCTTTAGGGGATGTATCAATAACTTCTTTTTTTCCTTCTAAACCTTTAGGTGGTTTTGGCGATGGTGGAATGGTTTTTACCGACAATGATAAATTTGCAGAAGATGTTAGACTGATAAGAAACCATGGACAAGATAAAAAGTATAACCATAAAAGGTTGGGATTGAATTTTAGACTTAATAGTTTGCAAGCAGCCATCTTGCTTGCGAAGTTTGGCGTGTTTGAGAGAGAGATTGATGAGAGAAACAGGATAGCAAAATTGTATGATTGGAATCTACAAGATTGTGAAAAGATTGTTTTGCCATATGTTGAAGAACATAATAAATCTGCTTATGGGCTGTATTCTATTCTCACAAATAAGAGGGATGAATTGAGGGAGTTTTTAGAGAACTGCGGCATACCGACGGCAATACACTATCCAAAACCTTTGTATTTGCAGGAGGCTTTTTCTAATTTGGGTTATAAAGAAGGAGCTTGCCCAATTTCTGAAGAAATTGCTAAGAAAATTGTTTCTTTACCGATGGGTGCGTATAAAACAGAAGAGGAAATAAGATATATCTGTAAAAAGATAAAGGAATTCTATAATTATCCAGATTAGCATCCCTTTATGATTTTGTGCATCTCAGACCCATTGTTACTTTTGTGTTTATAAATTTACTACTTTTTTTGAACTCTTTTTCAATTGCTTCTTTCATCGGCGTTTCTAAAGACTGATCATACAATTGTGTAGATTTCCAGTAATTATATAGGGTTTCTGCGTCTGGATAAGCTACTGGGTTTTCAAAAGATATCACCTCCACATTGCCTGCTATCCTCTCCAATAAATTCCTTCCTTTGTCTTGCAAGAAGCCAGCCCATTGCGAATATCTTTTGCGACATCCAGCGCTTTGTGCAAGTCTTAGGAATTCTTGGTTGCTTCTTTTTGTTGGTCCGCAGAAGAATAAAACTCCTTCTCTTGTCAATAACTCATAACATTCTCCAAATGTTTTCTCTGCGTCAGATGTATAGTAAACTGCAAAAGAAGAAAGTATTCTATCAAATTTTGTTGGTGGAGGAAAAGTTTCTTTAACCTGAGTTAAGTCGCAATTATGCAGTTGTATATTTTTAATTTGTCTTCTTTTAATTTTTTCAGCACATCTTCTCAATGATTCTTCGCTTATATCTACACCTACTACTCTACCACCTGGGGAAACTAATTCAGCGCTTTTGAATAAGTGCTTTCCGTCTCCACATCCTACATCTAAAACATTTAATCCCTGTCTTAATTGTAGACTATCAAACACCCATCCATCAAAATCTGCCTGAGCAAATTGTTCATTAACCCCTCTTCTACAAGCTAATGCTAGAGAATCTGTTCCATATCTTCTCTGTTCTGATGCTGAGAGGTTTATTTCTTCTTTCATTGTTTCTTCTTTCATTGTTTCTTCTTTCATTGTGCTAAATCCTAAATTTGAAGGTTAATAAAGATTTATATGAGTTTGTGACTCCTGCAAATGTTTATATAATATCTGGATTAAAAATAATTATGGAGGATTTAAAAGAGAAACAGCTAAACATTGCACTTTTTTTGACGGTCATTTTTGGGTTTATACTCAGGGTTATAAACGCCCAAACAGCGTCTGTTTTCGGAGATCCGCCGCATCTAGTTTTGCAGGCTAAGAATTTTCTTGACTCTGGATTGTTAACTATATGGGACCAATCTACATTTTTGTGGTATGCTTTTACAAATATTTTTTATAAAATTTTTGGAATAACCCAATTTGCTTCAAGGTTTTCTTCTGTGTTATTTGGAACATTGACTATTTTAGTGATTTATTTGTTTGTAAAAGAATTTTCTGGAAACAAAAGAATAGCTTTAATCTCTTCGCTGATATATGCTTTTGCTCCCACGTTTATATTTAATGCTTCTGATGAACACGACATTTGTGTGCTATTTTTTATTATATTTACATTTTATTGTTTAGTAAAGGGTTTGAAGAGGGGGAAGAATTCTTATCTCATTTTATCAGGTGTTCTCTTTGGTCTTGCTGCGATGTGGAAAGCCTACGTCGCGATATTGCTCGTTCCTTATATCGGGTTTATGATTTATTATGCTTACACAAAGAGGTTTGCTCTTCGTAAAAATTCTAAAATTTTGATATGGGTTGCTGTCATTATCGGTCTGATGGTTAGTCCTACTTTTATTTATGATTACTCTAATTACAAACATAATGAATTAACTACTTTTATGACTGCGAAATTTTTGGTGACTCCGAATCAAAAAATTAATGACTTGTATGGGTGGGCAGGGGGGGGAGATTTAAACAGAAGAACCAGCCAGTTTTTTCAGAGATTATTCATTAGCCTTCAATATGGAACACCTGAGCAAGACTCTACTCCTTCTGTGCTTTATTATGCACTAACTCAATCTCTTTATTCAAATGGCCCTATCTTGATTGTTCTGTCTTTAGTTGGAATCTCCTTTATGTTTATTAAACGAAAAAAAGATAAGTTTGCAAAAGATTACTTGGTTTTTTATCTTCTTTACTTTTTCTTGCCTTTTTTGGTTTTAATAGATTCTAATCTTTTATACAAACACTATGTTCATTTTTTTGCATTTGCTATTCCTTTTATGGCATATTTGATTAATCATATTTATTTATATTTTAGGGAAAAGTTTAGTTTTCTTAGAGAAGTAGTTAAAAAAAAGGAGTGTATTTACTTTCTGTTTGGCCTTTTAATGCTCTTTGAATTTTTTGTCGTTCTCTCTTTGCCATTTAACGGAAATGAATTTTTCTTCTCTCCAAATCCCGAAGGCCAGTTTTTGAAATATAAGGCGTCTTCTATTCCTGATGATTCCTTGATAATTTATGATGAAAGGATTTATAACTCTCTCGCAGGATGGATATTTAATGATAGATTTTATATTTCTGCAGTAAATTTAAACAAATTTAGGGAGTTTAATGCTCAGTCTAACTTTAGGCAGCCAGTTCCGGTTTATATTGTAGAATGTGTTCCAGACCAATGTGGTTGGGCCACTACTCCCACTCTAACTGATTCTATGGAAACTTTTTTTGATTCTGTTAAAAATCAATCAATTCCATTAGTTCATACTTCTAAAGGGAAATTAAATGCAAGACAACATAGTTTGAAGTATTATAACCCTTTATTTTCTAAAAAAGAATCTTCGGATCAGTTTGTGGTGTATAAAACCACGATGGATATAGATTTAAACTTGGCAAAACAGATGAAAATGCAATATTCTTATTTTCTTTATCCTACAGGTTATGAGAATAAAGAATTGCCTGTGTTTAAGAATTTTATATATGTTCCAGAAGGGAGTTTTGAAATATTGATAAATAAGTTTGCGTGGTTTATGTTTTATTTAGAAATATTAGTTAGCTTCTTAGTGATTCCCTTTTTGATTATAGAGTATTATCTTTATAAATAAGCGGTTAGATTCTATCTTGCGATGGGCTGGGATGAAAAAAAGATAGAATCTTATATTAGTAGTTAAAATGAAAAATTGTTTTAACTATATCATTTGATTTGGTATATTTATCACCTTATCTTGCCGGTTTGTAACCACTATGAAAGACAAACAAAAGAAAAGATTTATTAAGAGTTATGTGACATCCTCCCAGCCCTAAAGGGTTGACGCGAAGCGTCAATTCCTCACTCTTCGTTCGGAACTGGGCGTCCTTTCGTTTTACGCGTGGTGCATCTGTTGATTTTCGACGTAATCATAAG
>Ga0180007_10002505_pt1 | contig 21841 bp, 22 predicted proteins | sample MM_PC_MetaG_FD_121122 | JGI IMG/M metagenome (GOLD analysis project Ga0180007, IMG submission 121122) | Groundwater microbial communities from the Aspo Hard Rock Laboratory (HRL) deep subsurface site, Sweden - MM_PC_MetaG | ecosystem: Environmental > Aquatic > Deep subsurface > Groundwater... | reverse complement strand
GTCTCCAATTAATGTCTTGCTCTGTTTGATTAGCTCTTTCATCTTTTTTAATCGGCGCACGTTGAAAAGCCGTCTTGTCTCGTTTTGTCGAAGGGCTTTTTGAGCTGATTTTGTTATAGGCATAAAAGAAGTATAAACGAAACTTTAAAAATAAGCAAGAGTATGCTATTGTTTAAACAGGCTAATTAATTTTCAATTTTCAATATTCAATTCTCAATCAATTTTCAATGTTTTAATTTTCAATTGAAATTGATTATATTTGATCATTGGGTAATTGATTATTCAATGAAAATTGGTAATTGGTCATTGATTATTTCATCTATATGATCGCTTCGCTTCAGGGTAAAATCGAATTAAAAACAGATAAGTTCGCTATTGTTAATGTCGGTGGAGTTGGCTACAAGGTTTTTTGTACGCTCTCTATTTTGAATAGTTTAGCTATTAATCAAGAAATTAAGCTACTTATCCATCTCTATATCAGAGAGAATATGTTAGATCTCTACGGTTTTCTAACTCTTGAAGAATTGGAATTATTTGAACTTTTGATTTCAATTAGTGGGATTGGGCCTAAAGCTGCTTCATCTGTTCTTTCTGTTTCTTCAGTTAGGGATTTGAGGGCTTCAATTGCTAGTGGCCAAGTTAATCTTTTAACTAAAGTTTCTGGGATTGGTAAGAAAATAGCTGAAAGAGTTATTTTAGAATTAAGAAGTAAAATATTGGTTTCTGGTTCAGATGTCCGTAAATTAGTTTCTGACGATGAAGCAGCCGATGCTCTAGTTAGTTTGGGTTATTCTAATTACCAGGCCAATCAAGCTCTTAAGCAGGTGCCAGCTAAGGTAAAAAAAATAGAGGACAGAATCAAAGAGGCCTTAAGGATTTTAGGGAAATAGATATGGATAACAATAAATCTTTTTTACAATCTTTGAAATGGGAAGAGTTTCAAAAGTCTTTCAATAGAAAAATATGGAGAATAGAAGAGATATTAGTTATTAAGCATAACTTACCTTTAGGGAAAAGCTATCTTTATTGTCCTCGAGTTTCTAGGGAAATATCCAATGATTTCATAGAACAAGTTAAAGAGATTGCTCTCCAAGAGGAGAGTATTTTCTTTAAAGTAGAACCAGATTTTACAAATTACAAATTACAAATTACAAATTACAAATTTATTAAATCCTCAAAACAAATTCAACCAGCTAAGACTATAATCTTAGATATTGATCAGCCAGAACAAGAGTTGCTAAGTCAAATGCATTCAAAAGTGAGATATAATATTAGGTTAGCTCAGAAGAAGGGAGTAGAAATTAAAGAATCAGATAATATAGATAGCTTTTTTAAACTATTAAAAGAGACAGCTAAGCGAGATAAATTTCATTTGCATCCAGAAGAATATTACCGAAAGATGCTAAAAGGAGGTATCACCAAATTATTTGTAGCTGAGTATCAAAATCAAGTCGTGGCAGCTAATCTAGTTTGTTTTTTTGGTCAGACAGCTATTTATTTACATGGTGCTTCAGATCATAAATACCGTCAATTGATGGCTCCTTATTTACTTCAGTGGCAGATAATTCTAGGAGCCAAGAAGTTAGGTCTTAAGTATTATGATTTTGGAGGTATCGATGAAATAAAGTGGCCAGGAGTAACTCGTTTCAAAAGAGGGTTTAATGGCCGAGAAGTGTCATATCCGGGCAGCTTTGATTTGATTTTTCAAAAAACATGGTATCTGGTCTATAAATTAGCAAGAAAAATTTTATGATTAATTTAGAGAAACTACTAAGATTTGGTCGGAATATTATTCCTCAGTCAGTGTTTAAATTTTTTCAGCCAATTTATCATTTTTGGTTAAGTTTTTTAGCTGCCTTGATTTATGGTTTTCCCTATCGAAAACTTAAGGTTATTGGTATCACTGGGACTAATGGCAAATCAACTGTTGTTCATTTAATCAGTCAGGTATTAGAAGATGCTGGTCATTCTGTGGCTATGGCTTCTTCTATTGAATTTAAGATTAAGGACAAGGTTTGGAAAAATGAATTAAAAATGACTATGCCTGGTCGGTTTAAATTACAGAAGTTTTTAAGCCAGGCTGCTAAGGCTGGATGTGAATATCTTATTTTGGAAGTAACTTCAGAAGGGATTAGACAGCACCGTCAACGTTTTATTCGTTTTTATACTACCCTTTTAACCAACCTAACCGAAGAACACCTAGAAAGTCATGGTGGTTTTGATAATTACAAAAGGGCTAAGGCAAAATTGTTTCATCAACTTAGGACCAGGGGTAAATCAATCGTTAATTTAGATGATCCCAATGCAAACTATTTCCTTCAGTCCCCAGCTGCAGCTAAGTGGGGTTATGGAATAGATTTCCAGTCTTCAGATCAAGTGGATGTAAATGTTAGAGCTAGTGGTTATCAATTAAGTCAAGATGGGATAGATTTTAGAGTTGATGGGCAAAATTTTAAGGTTAATCTTTTGGGAAAATTTAATTTATATAATATTTTGGCGACTATAAGCGTCTGCCTTATGGAGAAGGTTCCTTTGGATAAAATTAAATTATCTTTAGCTAAAGTTAAGGGTATTCCTGGTCGCTTAGAAATGGTCATAAAAGAACCTTTTACTGTTATGGTTGATTACGCTCATACGCCTGATGCTTTAGAAAAAGTATATCAAACAATTAAAGAGTCTTTTAATGGTTCAATAATCGGGGTTTTGGGAGCAGCTGGTGGGGGAAGGGATAAATGGAAGCGGCCTGAGTTTGCTAGAATAGCTGAAAAATATTTAGATAAGATTATTATTACCAATGAAGATCCTTATGATGAAAGTCCTCAGTCGATTATTGATGATATTTCTAAGGGGCTTAAAGAAAAATCAGCTGAAGAATTTACTGATCGGCGAATGGCTATCCGTCGGGCTTTGGAATTAGCCCAAGAAGAAGATGTTGTTATTATCACTGGTAAGGGTTGTGAGCCATGGATGTGTCTTAGTTATGGAAAGAAAATCCCTTGGGATGATAGAGAGGTGGTTAAGGAGGAGTTTAGGAAACTGAAGAAATGATTCTCTTAGAAAAAATATTCTTTTATCTTTTGGTCTTTTGTTTGCCTTTTCAGACACGGAAGATAATCTATCAATGGGGGGGTAGTTTTAATGAATGGGCGAGTGCCTATTTGTATCTAACAGATATTCTACTTATTTTGGTCTTTTTGCTTTGGATTTGGCGGGTTAGGCAAGAGCGATTTCTAATCCTTCGACAAGTTCAGGATATTATTAAGGGTCCTGGTTTTTGGCTAGGAGCTTTTTTAATTGTTAGTTTGTTTTCTTTAATTGAAGCTAGGAATCTACCTTTAGGTTTCTATGCCTGGTTTAAGTTATTAGAATTTGCTGGCCTCTTCTTCTATCTACGGCATAACTTTAAAGATTTATTTGATTTTGATAATCTGGCTCGTGTTTTTGTGGCTAGTGGAATCTTTCAAGCTTTAATTGCCTTAAGGCAGTTTGCTCAGCAGGGGAGCTTGGGTCTGAGTTGGTTAACTGAAAGTCCTCTGGGTCTGGAAATAGATGGAGTGGCTAAGATTGTTCTTGAGAATTTAACCTTGCTTCGGCCTTATGGTAGTTTACCTCATCCTAATATTTTAGCTGCTTTTCTTTTAATCAGCATTTTCTTTGTCTATTATCTCTGGTTAAGAAGAGAGCATTCTTTCTTTCTTAATTGTTCTTTAATAGTTGTCTCCTGTTTATTATTTTTTTCTCTTTTATTCACTTTCTCCCGAGTTATTATTATTGTTTTTATTTTAGCTAGTTTAGTTTATTTAATTTCTAATTTCTGGTCAGCTAAGAAAAAAGTTTTTGGGATATTTCTATTATTTTTAATTTTTAGTTCTCTCTTCTTGGTTTTTGCTTGGCCAGAGGTTTCTGTTCGTTTCCCTCTTTCTTTAGAAGACCAGTCAATCACTCTGCGTAATTTTTATAATCAAGTATCTTTCACTTTTATTAGCGAATCTCCTTGGCAAGGGGTGGGCTTGGGTAATTTTGTTTGGGAAATGAAAGAAGCGATTCCTCTTTTGAGCGATTGGATTCATCAGCCGGTTCACAATATTTATCTGATGATTATCAGTGAAGTTGGTTTAATCGGATTAATTGTCTTCTTAATGTTTCTTTATCAATTATTAGGACAAGCTAGAAAAGAAAATCTCATCTTATTGATTCTTTTTATTTGCTTTCTCTTAATTGGTTTGTTCGATCATTTTTTCTGGACTTTGCAGCAAGGGCAGCTGATGTTTTGGCTTATTCTTGGGCTTTTAAGTTGTCTAGAGTATAATAAAAGTAACTTATGAAATTTGTTGCTGATTTACATATTCATTCTAAATATTCTCGGGCTACTTCTCGAGATATGGATATAGACCACTTAAATAAGTGGGCTAAGATTAAGGGAATTAAAATTTTAGGGACAGGTGATTTCACTCATCATCTTTGGCTCAAAGAACTTAAGGAAAAGCTTGAACCAGCCGAACCGGGTCTTTTTAAACTCCAGAAGAAAATTCAAACTGCTTCTAAAAAAAATGATTGGCTACCTGATAATGCCATGGGTAGCGATGGGCAAGATCGAGCGACTCGTTTTTTATTAAGCAGCGAAGTTAGTTGTATCTATTCTAAGAATAATCGAGTTAGGAAAGTTCATGTTATTATCCTAGCTCCTAGTTTTAAAGTAGTTGAAAAGATTAATACTCGCTTGGGATGGATTGGTAATATTAAGTCTGATGGACGTCCTGTTCTAGGATTGGATGTCAAAGAACTGCTTAAAATTGTTTTAACTATTTCTGATGATTGTTTAATTATTCCAGGGCATATTTGGACGCCCTGGTTTTCTTTGTTTGGAGCTAATTCTGGTTTTGATTCTATTGAAGAATGTTTTGAAGAATATTCTAACTATATCTATGCAGTTGAAACAGGGTTATCTTGTTATGATAGTAAAACGGAAATTTTAACCAATGATGGATGGAAGAAATTTTCCGCAGTTAAATATAGTGATAAAATTTGCACTTTAAATCCCAAAAATAATGAAATTAAGTTTCAAAAACCGATAAAAATACATTCTTATAATTATAAGGGTAAAATGTATCATTTGAAAACTAAGAGAGTTGATTTGTTGGTTACGCCGAATCACAATCTTTTCTATAGTCATTGCGATTTTCGTAAAAAACCAGAGTTTTCTTTAAAAAAGGCAGAATTTTTATTCAATAAATCAAAACGACTTAAAAAAGATGGTTTATGGACTGGTAAAGATATAGAGTATTTTGTTTTGCCTGCTGTAAAAATAAGACATGGAAGCAAGTACTATTCAGGATTCCGAAACAAACAAGGGAAAAAATTATCCATAAAGCCTTGGCTTAAGTTTTTTGGATTTTGGATAGCGGAAGGATGGACAACTCAAGGCAAAAATGGAGATTATAATGTTTGTTTGTGTAATTACGACAAAAAAATTATTGCTGAAATGAAATCTATTCTTAACGATTTTGGTTATAATCCTCTTTGGTTTGAGCGGACACATACTCTTAGAATAAGAGATTATCAATTGTTTTCTTATCTTAAACAATTTGGGAAATGTTATGATAAGTTTATTCCATTAGATATAAAATCATTAGCTAAAGAATATTTAGAGATTCTGTTGAAATATTATATAAAAGGAGACGGCCATATTTACGGTCGAAATAGGAAAGGTTTATCTGCTACCACCACCTCTATTCGTTTAAGGGATGACCTTCAAGAGATTGCCTTAAAAGTAGGTTTTTCTGCTTACTATAAGTTGCATCAGAAAAAGGGCACTCCTTTTTCTAGCCCATACTATAACTATAAGCGGGTATATAAACAAAGGAATGATTCATGGTTAATTTTCTTTATTAGGAAAAATATTCATATGGTCTTGCCTTCTATTATAAAGAAGCGTGGCTATATTGAATCCTGGGTTAATTTTAACGGACCGGTATTTTGTGTGACGGTGCCAAATCGTGTAGTTTATGTTAGAAGAAATGGCATTCCAGTATGGTGTGGAAATTCTGATCCTGAAATGAATTGGCCCTGGTCGGCTTTGGATAAGATTACTTTGATTTCTAATAGTGATAGTCATAGTCCTTTTCGAATTGGTCGGGAAGCTAATGTTTTTGATACTGATTTAAGTTATCAAGGGATTGCTGATGTTATTAAAAGCGGGAGTCCAAGTAAATTTTTAGAAACAATTGAGTTTTTCTCTGAAGAATATAAGTATCATATTGGGATTCTTAATAGAATAAATAATCTGGCGGATAGAAAAAAAGGGGATCAACCAGACCAAGCAATTCCTTTTAGAAGAATGATTCCTTTAGATGAAATCATTGCTGATGCTAAAGGGTTAGGCCCAAGCACTAAAGCGGTCAGAAAGGAATACAAGGGTTTAGTCAAACATTTTGGAACGGAATTCGAAATATTATTAAACGCCAATCTAGGACAGATAGAGAGGATCAGTTCTCCAGAGATTTCTGAAGGCATTAGTCGAGTTCGTCGAGGTAAAATTGATATTAATCCCGGCCATGATGGTGAATATGGTCAGATTAAAATATTCAAAGATAAAGAAAGAGGAAGTTTTTCTAAACAGGCAAGTCTGTTTTAAAAATGTATAGTTTAATTATTCAGCCATTTTTATTGGGGCTTTCGGTGGGGCTCTATTGCCTTGCTCATTGTTTGCCCTTTGTTAGTTCTTATTTGGTTTCAGAGAAGCGGTCAGTTAAGAAAAATTTTAATTTAATTTTTCAATTAATTATTGGCCGTTTTTTTGGTTATCTTCTTTTTGGCGCTTTTTTTGGCTATTTGGGAGAAAAGATAAATAATCAGATTTTGGATTCGATTTTGATAATTTCTTTGATTTTACTTTCTGTCTTGTTAATCTTACATGCTCTAAATCTTTTTAAATTTAAGTGGGCTTGTCATTTTCAAGTGCTAAAAAAAAGAAAATCAACTCCTCTATTTATGGGATTTTTACTTGGTTTCCATTTATGTCCACCTTTTTTGCTTTCTGTTGCTTATGTGATCAAATTAGGTAGTCTCTGGCAAGGGATTGTATATTTTATTATGTTTTTTATAGGAACGAGTTTATATTATTTGCCAATAACTTTTTTGGGTCCCTTAGCTAAGATGAAAGAATTTCGTTTGGCTGCCAGAATAGCATCTTTGATTGTTGGTTCTGGTTTTATTATCTATGGATTGTATTATTTAATAAGATGAATATAAATACTTTTTTAATCAAACTTAGTAGATTTTGTGCCTGGGCTATGCTTTTTGTTTTTTTAGCTTATATTGTTTCAGGATACGGCATGACCAAGGAAGTGATTAATCCAATAACGGCTAAATATATTCATGAAATCTTACTGCCTATTCCATTTTTTATTATGTTTGTTATTCATATTGGAGTTAATGCTAGAATAGCTTTTATTCGTTGGAAATGGGGTAGTCATAAGTGGGTTTCTTGGTATCTGATTTTTTTAAGTCTATTTTTTTTAGTATTTTTTCTTTGGCTCTATTTTATTTAATTGTATGAAAAAACTTTTAGCTATTTTATTTTTACTAGGAGTGGTTGGTTTAGCTGGTTATTTAATTTTTCAGGAAGAAAAAAAGATAGAATTAGATAAGAGCTCTTTGCATCAAGCCAACTATTATCAAGAGCTTGATAATAATATGGTTCAATGTTTGCTTTGTCCTAGAAAATGTATTTTGTCAGAGGGACAAAGAGGTCTTTGCCGAGTAAGGCAAAATATTGATGGTAAGCTCTATAGTTTAAGTTACGGAAATATTGCCTCAGCTCATATTGATCCCATAGAAAAAAAGCCGTTTTTCCATGTCCTGCCTGGTTCTCAAACGTATTCTATTGCTACTGCTGGCTGTAATCTTCAGTGTAATTTTTGTCAGAATTGGCAGCTTTCTCAGGTATTTCCTGAAGATATTAGTTCTGAATATATGTCTCCCGAAGAGATAGTCGAAACCGTTTTAGCTAGTGGAGTTGAGTCAATTGCTTATACTTATTCTGAACCAACTATTTTTATTGAATATGTTATTGAGATAGCTAAGCTTGCTAGAGAAAAAGGTATAAAGAATGTAGTTATTTCATCTGGATACATTAATGAAGAGCCTTTAAGAGATCTTTGCAAGTATCTTGATGCCATCAAGATTGATTTAAAAGCTTTTTCGGAAGAATTTTATCAAGAAATGACTGGTGGGCAGCTAGCTCCAATCTTGAGAAATCTTAAAATCATCAAAGAAGAAGGAGTTTGGTTGGAAATAGTTAATCTATTAATTCCGGGCCAAAATGATTCTGAGGAGGAAATTAGAAATATGGTTCAATGGATCAAAGATAATTTAGGAGACGAGGTTCCAATCCATTTTTCTCAGTTTCATCCTCAGTATAAATTACAGAATTTACCAATTACTCCAGAGCAAACTTTAAAAAAAGCTCGAGAAATTGCTATAGAAGCTGGGCTTAAATATGTCTATACTGGAAATATAGGGGATTTAGAAACTGAGAATACGTATTGTTCTGATGGTAGCTTAGCTATTCAACGTCAGGGTCATTTTATTTTGGGGAATAATCTTAATAATGGTCAATGTTCTAATGGCGAACAAATCCCTGGAGTTTGGAAATAATGACAAAAAAACAAAAAAACTTAACTTTCTTAGGAATATGTTTTATTTTAGTTTTTCTTGTCTATGGTCAAACACTTTTTGGTGATTTTGTTTTTGACGATCAATCTATTGTTTCTCATGGACAGCTTTTTCAAAATCTTAATAATTTACCTCAAGTAGCTACAATGGGCTACTGGACAAATGAATCCGGTCTTTATCGACCAGTTGTTTTAATAACCTATGCTTTAAATCATTCATTTTTCGGTCCAGAGCCATTTAGTTTCCATTTGGTTAATCTAATTCTTTATGCTTGGACTGGGTATCTACTCTATCTATTAATTAGGCGTCTTTTCCCTAAACAGAAATTACTTGCTTATTTATCTTCTATTTTATTCTTGGTTTTACCAATTCATACTGAAGTAGTAGCCAATATTGTTGGTCGGGCTGAGATCTTAGCTTTATTCTTTTCTTTGTTAGCTTTTCTGGAGGTTATTAAAAAGAAAACGAATATCTGGCTAACTGTTTTATGGCTTCTTTTAGCTATTGCTAGTAAGGAAACAGCCCTGGCCGCTTGGCCGATTATTTTATTAATTGTATTTTATAAAAAAAGACTTTCTTTTAAAGATATTTTTAAAAAATATTTTATTTTTTTATTTCTGCCAGCTTTTATATATATTACTCTTCGTCTTTTGGTTCTTGGTCCTTACTTCTTAGTGACTAATGCTAGTATTGTTGAAAATCCTTTAAAATTCACTTCTTTTTTTGGACGAATTGGGACAGCTCTATCTATTCTATTTATTTATATCAAAAAGTCATTTTGGCCTTTTAATCTTTGTTCTGATTATTCATATAATCAGATTCCAGTTGTTGAAAGTTTCTTTAATTCAGGAACTCTCTTGGGTTTAGCTATTTTAATTTTCTTTATAGTTAGCTTAATTTTCTTTTTCAAAAGAAAACCCATTTTGACCTTGGCTTCAGCTTTCTTTTTGTTTTCTTTTTTAGTAGTTTCTAATTTGATTTTTCCAATTGGGACTATTGCTGGTGAACGATTGATCTACTATCCTTCTATTGGTTTGTGTATCTACTTCGCTTATATTCTAATCTTGTTAAGTAAGTACCATAAAAAGATAGCCATTGTTTTAGTTGCTGGTTTAATTCTTTTCTATGGATCTATAAGTTTTATCCGTAATTTTGATTGGATGACCGAAAAGAATCTTTTTATTTCGGCTGCTCAATGTGCTCCTCAGAGCGTTCTTTCTCGTTCTAATATGGGGACAGTCTACTATTTCGAAGGACGCTATGATGAAGCTGAGAAAGAAATTTTAGCCGCTCATGAGATTTATGATAAATATACTAAGGCGATTAATAATTTAGGTTTAGTTTATTGGAAAACAGATCGACCCCAAGAGGCAAGACAGGAATATTTTCGGGCAATTAAGAATTGGCCACCTTACGAAGGGGTTTATGAGAATTTAATTCTTCTAGAAATCTCTCAGGGGAATATTGAACAAGCTAGGAAATGGATTAGGGTTATTTTCTTTGGCAATCCTAAAGCAATTGATACCTATTTTAAGAAGTATGGATTATGAGGAAATTTTGGTGGATATTAATTTTAGTTCTACTGTTCGGAGGTATCTTTTGGCTGGCTATTTATGAGAAAAGAGACAAAGATTTCTTTAACCAAGAGACAGAAGAAAAAACTATTCGCCAGTCAGCGGTAGCCGGACAATTTTATTCAAGTGATAAGAAAGAACTGACTCAAATGATTGGTCAGTTTTTAAATGAAGTCAACTTGCCGGAAAGAGAGGAGCAGATCAGGGCTTTGATTGTCCCTCATGCCAGTCACGCCTATTCTGGAGGAGTAGCGGCTCATGGTTTTAAGGTAATCCAAGGACAAGAGATTAAGAGAATAATTCTGATTGGTTCAAGTCATAATTTCTATTTAGATAAAGCTGTTATTGATAGTCATGATGTTTGGCAAACGGTTTTAGGACAAGTTAGTTTAGATACTGATTTACGAGATAAATTAGTTAAAGAAAGTTCTTTGTTTCAAGTTGATTCAGAACCCCACAAGACAGAACATTCTTTAGAAGTAGAGATTCCTTTTCTGCAAACAGTTTTGTCAGATTTCAAACTCTTACCTATTTTAGTTAATCATCAATTGAGTCAGAATGATTTAGATGAAATTAGTCAGATTTTAACCAAATATGTTGATGACTACACTTTAATCATTGCTAGTTCTGATTTATCTCATTATCCGCCATATCAGCAAGCTATTTATGCTGATGGTCAAATTAATCAGGCGATTCTAACTGGTCAAGTTGATAGTTTAGAAGAAGTAATTAGTCAATTAGAAAAAGAAAAGATTACTGATTTGGACACTTATTTATGTAGTCGAGCAGCCGTGGAAGTGGTTATGAAAGTAGCTAAAAACATTGGAGCCGATCAAATTAATCTTTTGAAATATGCTAATTCAGGGGATCTAAGCTTCGGCGATCCCTTACGAGTAGTTGGCTATTCGGCCATCAGTTTTTCCGGTAACTTAAATAATAAGTTAAATCAGGAACAGAAAAAAACTCTTTTGAGTATTGCTAGACAATCAGTTGAAGATTATGTTTCTAAAAAACAATTATCTAGATTTTCATTTGATGATCCAGGATTAAATGAGCACTTAGGTGCTTTTGTCACCTTAGAAAAACGAGGACAATTGCGTGGTTGTATTGGCTCATTTGAACCTAATCTTCCCTTATATCAAGTGGTCTCTCAAATGGCTATCTCAGCAGCTGTTAATGATTCTCGTTTCCAGCCAGTAAGAGTTGATGAATTAGATGATTTAGAATACGAGATATCTGTTTTAAGTCCTTTGAGGAAGGTAGATAGTTGGCAGGAGATAGAACTGGGCAAACACGGCGTTCAAATTAAACAAGGAATCAGGTCGGGCGTCTTCTTGCCTCAAGTAGCTAGAGATAATGATTGGGATTTAGATGAATTCATGGGTCAGCTTTGTTCTCAGAAAGCTGGTTTAGATTGGGAATGCTGGAAAGATAATGATCTTGATATTTATGTTTTTACAGCTACTATTTTTGGGGAAGAATAATTACCAGATTTAAGAGGATAATAAAGATTAAGGTTTGAGAGATGCCAAATAAAGGAATTAACAAAAGAGCTGTTAAAATGGCCCCCAGAGCAGAGCCAATTAAGTCAGCCCCATAAATATACCCTCTTTGATGAGGTTCTTTTTTGTTTTTAAGATAAAGAGAATTAATTAAAACAAATTCTAGGCCAACTAAACCACTGATAATTATGATTAAAATGACAAAGAAAAACTCTTGAAAGACTAATTTAGTTTGGAGTAAATAATATAGGATTAGGACATAGAGAATAATAACTAGCTGAACTATTTTAACTAAGTTAAATTTAATAGATTTAATCATAAGGCCCAACCAAGCTCCTAAAGCTAAGCCGAGCATGAATAAGGCAAAGAGCAAGGCAAGGCGATAGTAAAGATAGCCAAAGGAAAATTGGAAAGCCAAGATTAAAATAATTTCCAGGCTCATTAAGGAAAAGCCAGTTAAAGCCATAATCAGCCAAAGCTTTTTATCATGATTGAATCGTTTTAATAATAAGAAAAGAGATAAGATAAATAGTAAGATTAAGAGATGCCAGAATTGAATCTTAAAAACGTTCCTTAAAGTATTAGCCAATTGGGGATGAAAATAGTTTATCCAGTAATTAAAATTGTAGGCATAGGCAATTGGATGATTATTTTGATTGATCTTTATCTGTTTCTGAAATTCTTGTTTAAGTAATTCAATTCTAGGATTAGATAAAACATAATTAAAATATTGAGGAGTAAGGAATTTGGTTTTAATCTTTCTTTGTTCTAAAACTTGGTCTAAATTTTTGTTAATTTTTGAATCACTGGCTAAAAAAATAATTGTTTCTTCTTCAGGTAAAATAAGTATCTCCGAAAAAACCTTTTTAAGAGTTTGATAAATTGAATTTTGCATATTAATCAAATCCTGGTTTTGGAAATTAGGAGAAAAAGAAAGATAACTAGCTAGGATTCCAGCATGATTGAGTTTTTGTTTAGCTTGTTCAAAAAATTCCTGGGTATAATAGCGATTAAGTAAAGCAGTTGAAGGGTCAGGCAGATTAATAATGATTAAATCAAATTTATCTAATGTATTTCTTAAAAAATATGGACCATCTTGACGGATTATTTCAACTTTTTTGTCTTTTTCAATTTTCCAGGGATTAAGCTCCAAATAGGTTATTTTATCTGGATGATGTTTTAATATTTCTTCAATTAATCCATTAAACCCAAAGCCGATCAAAAGAATTTGTTTAGGATTTTGATGAGCTAGTAAGGGAAAATGGGCTAATGATTCTTGGAAAAGGGTTTTTTGACTCGAACCGAGCCAAATCCTGTTTTGGTAAAAATGAAATATATTATCCGACTGACTGATTAGTGTTTCTCCATGAGGTGAATTAACAATTTCAACTATTTCTTGTTGGGATAAGCGCCAGGATTGGGTTTTTCTCTCTAATTCTTGGTTAAATTGAGGAAAGGCTAATAATATAAATACAAAAATTAAAATTAAGTTAACTATTTTAAATAAATAATATTTTTTTGAAGCAGTAATTATCAAAATAGATAGACAATTTAAAAGAGCTAAAACAAAAATACTTGGCCAGACATTAAAATTAACTAACAAAAAGCTAAAAATTAAGCCAGCCAGGAAAAAGCCTAAAGATTCAATCAAATACCCTTTATTAACCAGCAAATATTTAGTAGTAACTGTAAATTGAAGGCCTAGGATTAAACAAAGTGGGGCTGGAATTAGAATTCCAATAATCAAGCTGGGTAATAGATTAGGAATCTGGCCTATAGTTGGTGTCCAGGTTTGGCTAAAGCGTATTATCATAATTGATAAGAATAATAAAAGAGCTACTAAAATATGGCAGCTTAAGAGTATTTTAATATAATTTTTCTTAAATAATCTAATTAGGAAAAAACTTCCTAAACTAACCCAAATTAGCCAGGCAGCTAAAACTAAACCAAGAAAAAACTCATTACCGTAAAAACTAATCATTAATTCGCGCAAGAGAATTACTTGACTGATTAAGGAAGTAAAACCAAGAATGAAGATAGAAAAGATAAAAGTCATATATTAATTATAACGAATAGGGTAAAATAAAGAAATGAAATTAATTATTCTATTCTTAATTAAAATCTACCAAAAGACCATATCACCTGATCATGGATATATTCCGATTTTGCGCTTATTAGGTCGGTGTCGTCATTATCCGACTTGTTCTCAATATACGGTTCAGGCCGTAGAAAAATATGGCGCTTTCAAGGGTTTTTGGCTGGGATTAAAAAGAGTTGTTACTTGTCATCCTTGGGGAAGTTAATTAATATTGGTATAATAGAAATATGAAAACAAAAATAAATAAAGTAATTAAGGTTTTAATTCTTTCTGATTTGGCTTTAGTCGGCGGCTTGGGTTTTGTCTCGCCAATTTTTGCCATATTTTTAACTGAAAGGATAAGAGGTGGGAGTATTGAGACAGTTGGTTATGTCTCAGCTATCTATTGGATTATCATTGCTTTAACAGTAATTCCTTTTGGGAAATATTTAGACAAAAATCATGGTGAGAAAGATGATTTTTGGTTTGTTGTTATTGGTAATGTTTTAGCGGCTTTAGCTGTTTTAGGATATCTTTTTTCTTCGGTTATCTGGCATATTTATATATTTCATATATTTTATGCTTTTGGTATAAGTATGAACATGTCGGCTTATGGAGCTATTTTTACTAGACATATTGACAAAGGGAAAGAAGCTTTAAGTTGGAGTACTCGGGCTGCTTTAATTGGAGCAGGAACAGGAACAACAGGTGCCTTGGGTGGAATTATTGCTGCCAGATTTGGTTTTGAAACTCTCTTTATTGGTATTTTTATTATAATCCTATTAAGCGCTTTTCTCCCTTTTGTAATTTACAAAAAAATTTGTTATAAGGATAAACAAACAGTTCATATCCCTACGGTTAAAATTTGATTTAAATGAAGAATTTAGAAATAGCTCAAATTTTTTATCAGATAACTGAGTTTCTTGAAATGGATGAAGTTTCATTTCGTTCCCGAGCATATAATAAGGCGGCTCGGGTTTTAGAATCTATAGAGGAAGATGTTGAAGAGATATATAATCAAGGTGGACTTAAGGAATTAAAAAAGATTTCTGGAATTGGTCAAACAATTGCTCAGAAAATTGAAGAGTATCTTAAGACCGGGAAAATAAAGTCTTATCAACAATTAAAAAAAGAATGTCCAGTTGATTTAGAAAAATTAACAGCTCTTGAAGGCCTCGGGGCCAGAAAAATTAAAGTTCTTTACAAGGAGCTTGCGATTAGAAATCTTAAAGATTTAGAAAAAGCAGCTAAATCAGGGAAGATAGGGAAACTAGAAGGCTTCGGTCAAAAAAGTGAAACAAATATTTTAGAAGCGATTGAGTTTGTTAAGGCTGATCAAGGTAGATTTTTGTTAGGAACGGCTTTGCCTATGATCAGACAAATAGTTAATAAGCTTGAAAAGTTACCAGAAGTAGGGAAAATTAGTCCGGCTGGTTCACTCCGACGGATGAAAGAAACAATTGGCGATCTTGATATTCTAATCACTTCTTCTCAGCCAAAAAAAGTAATGGACTTTTTTGTTAAAATGCCTGAAGTGGTTAAAATTTGGGCCCAAGGACTAACTAAATCGTCGGTTAGATTAAAAAATGGACTAGATTGTGACTTAAGGGTAGTTAAAAAAGAAAGTTTTGGTGCTGCTTTACAATATTTTACTGGAAGCAAAGAACATAATATCTTAGTTAGAAAGATAGCTAAGAAAAAGAAACTAAAATTAAATGAATATGGAGTTTTTCCTGCCTCGCCGGCTCGCCTCGCTGCGAAGCGGGCAGGCGGGAAAGCAAAAAAAAGTATTGCTGGAAAAAGCGAGAAAGAAGTTTATAATGCCATTGGCTTGCCCTATATTGAACCAGAGTTAAGAACTAATACAGGTGAGATTGAGGCAGCCCTTCGGTATGGTTTGCCCAAATTAATAGATTATAAAGATATTAAGGGCGAAACTCATAGTCATAGCAATTGGAGCGATGGGAATGAATCAATCGAAGATCTAGCTCTGGCAGCTAAGAAAATGGGTTATCAGTATATAGTTCTTACTGATCATGCCGGCTTTTTAAAAATCACTAATGCTTTGGATGAGAAACGGCTTCTGAAACAGATGGATGAGATAGATAAGATCAATAAAAAACTTTCAGGTATTAAGATAATTAAAGGAGCTGAGGTTGATATTAGAGCTAATGGTAGTTTGGCTATTAAAGATGAAGTTTTGGCTAAGTTAGATTATGTTCTAGGTGCAATTCATTCTAGTTTCAAGATGAGTAGAGAGGATATGACTAAAAGATTAATTAGAGCCATAGAAAATCCCTATCTTGATACAATTGCGCATCCAACTGGACGGATGTTCCATAAAAGAGAGGAATACTCATTGGATTTTGAACAAATCTTAAAAGTGGCCAAGAAGAATAAAGTGGCTTTAGAAATTAATGCTAACGCCAGTCGTTTGGACTTAAAAGATGTTTATATTCGTCAGGCCGTAGCCATGGGTGTTAAAATGGTTATCGGATCTGATGTCCATTCAACTAGTTATTTAGATATGATGGAATTAGGTATTGCTCAGGCTCGTCGAGGTTGGGCTAGTAAAAAAGATATTCTTAACACGCGTTCTTTTGTGGAATTTATTAAATATTTTGAATAAGCATGTCTTTAAAAACAAAAAATTGGATCTTGGTTTTTATTTGGGCTGGTTTTATTTTTTTTCTTTCTGATCAACCTTTTCTCAAATCTGGCCTACCTAGTCAGTGGGATTTTATTTTACGAAAAATAGCTCATCTGACTGAATATGCTATTTTAGTTTATCTTTTAATCCAAGCTCTCAAAGAACATCAATTAACTCATAAACAGGTTTTGATTCTGGCTGTTTCATTGGCTATTTTCTATGCTATTTCTGATGAATATCATCAGACTTTTATTCTTGGCCGAGAAGGAACATCGCGAGATGTTCTGATAGATAGCTTTGGTATTTTTCTAGGCGCTTGGTTTAATAAAGGAAAAATGATAAAATAAGATAAATGTTTAACTTTTCGCAAAAATCAGCTTTTGGTTTAGATTTAAGCGACCTTTCTTTAAAGGCTATTCAGCTTGAAAAAAAGAATGGAAGTTTAGCTTTGATTGATTTTGTTAACCAAGAAATTCCTCAAGGGCTGGTTGAGGGAGGAGAAATAAAAAAAGAAAAAGAATTAGTTAATCTTTTTAAAAAAACTCTCGGTCGAACAGGGGGGCCGTTCAGGAGTGGGCGAGTGGTTTGTAATTTACCAGAAGAGAAGGTTTTTACTCGAATTATTCAGTTGCCCAAAATGAAAGAAAGTGAACTAGAAAAAGCAGTTGCTTGGGAAGCAGATGCTCATATTCCCTTAAGCGCTGATGAAGTTTATTTAGGTTGGCAAATTATTGATCCAATTTTTGAACATATTGATCATCTTGACATTATGATTGTCGCTGCCCCACGAGTTTTAGTGGATAGTTATATGAGTTTTTTGAAAAAAAGCGGATTACAACCTATTGCCTTAGAACCAGAATCAATCGCTATAATCAGAAGCCTAATGACTAAAGATGATTTAACTCCAAGCATTGTTGTCGATCTAGGAGCTATCGGGACTAATTTCGTTATTTTCTCTGCTTTAGCTGTTCGTTTTACCTCTCATATTAATATTTCTGGCCGACTCTTTAATCAATCAATTATTGAGAAGCTTAAAGTGGATGAGAAAGAAGCTAATAAGTTAAAGATAGAGGTTGGTTTGGATCAGAAGAAAGATAAGAAAGTTTACAATGTTCTGGAACCAATTATTGATGATTTAGCTAAAGAAATTAAAAGCTATATTTCTTTCTACCACGAACATGCTACTCACGTTCATGGTCCAGATGGGGCTATTGGCCAAGTGGTCCTTTGCGGAGGTGATTCTCTTTTAAATAATTTACCAGAAGTTTTAACCGAGAAATTAGGATTGCCCGTTAAAATGGGAAATTCATTAATTAATATAAAATCAACTATATCCAAAAGAGAATCCTTTGTTTATGCCACGGCCATAGGATTAGCTCTCAAAGAATTACTCTAAGAACAATATGTTTAAGGTTAATCTTTTACCACCTCAAGAAAAGAAGAAACTAGAATTGGCTGAATTAAGTCGTCTTTTGATTTTTTCAGCTGTTCGTTTAGTAATTATCTTAGCAATTTTTATTTTGGTTTTAGTTAATACCTATTTCTGTTTACGTATTCTTATTAATACTCAAAATGATTTAATAGAAATTAGGCAAAGTGACGAAAGAGCTCAGCGTCAGGCTGAAGTTGAAGAAAAAATTCAACGACTTAATCAAGATGCTAGGAAAATTTATCTTAAGCAAAATGATTTAGTTCTTTGGATCCCTATTCTAGAGGATCTAAGTAAAATTATTCCTTCTGGAATTTATTTAATTAATTTTTCCTATCGAACATCTGCTGGTCAAATTGATCTTAATGGTTGGGCTAGTAATCGAGATAAACTATTAGCTTTCGAGAACTCATTAAAAGAAAGTTCTTATTTTAAAGATTTAGAATCGCCTTTAACTAATTTAATTAAACAAACTGATATTAACTTTAGCTTTACTTTGAAGCCAACCCATAATGAATAATTCTCAAAAAAAATTGATTGGTTCTTTGGGGATCGCTTTGGTTATCTTGGTCCTTTTTGTTTATTTTATTATTTTCCCTTTGGTAGGGAAGATTAAAGAATCATCTCAGAAATATTTAATTAATCAAGAAATTTTGGCTCAATTAGATCAAAAAGAATTTTTATTTAATGATTTAGGGAAGAGTTATCAGGAAAAACAGGATCAATTATCGATGATCGAAGGAACTTTTTTAAAACAAAAAGAAACAGTTGGTTTTATTTCTGATTTAGAAGAGATTGCTCAACGGACAGGAAATGTTTTTGAAATTAAAACGGCTCAATCTCATACGCCCAGAGATGATCAGACCGGAGGGAATTTCCTTAGTTTAAATATCTCTCTCTGGGGCGACTTTAATGGCCTCCTTGAGTTTCTAGCTAATTTAGAAGACAGTCCTTATCCGCCTTATCGTTTATTAGAAATAGATAGCCTCTCAATCCATCGATTAGAAGGTGATGATGTTAAAGATGGCGATTTAGAAACATTCTTAGGAATTAAAATTTATATACAATAATGATTAGAATTTTACCAGAAAAAATATCTTATTTTCTAAAAAAGTATCATTTTTGGATTTTAGGATTAATTTTTGTTTTATTACTTTCTTTCAATGTCTTTATTTATTATAAGAATGTTTATTTAGTAATTAAGACTCAAGTTGTGCCAGTTGGCGGAGAAATAACTATTGATCAGTTCGTTCTCGATAAAATTATGGGCAATATAGAAGAGAGAGAAGATAATCTATTCCGAGTTAAGACAAAGGAATATTATAATCCTTTTAACGATTGACTTTTGACTAAATCCAGGTATGATAATTTTATGCGCCTGTAGCTCAGTCGGATAGAGCAACGGGTTTCTAACCCGTAGGTCGGGGGTTCAAGTCCCTCCAGGCGTACATGTATGGTGCCTATAGTTCAACGGTTAGAACTCTGGTTTGTGGTACCAGTAATAAGGGTTCGATTCCCTTTAGGCACCCACTTAATAATAACTATTAGGATCAGTCTCCCAGATTTGTTCGACTACTTTGGTCAAGTTTTGATTATCAAAATATTTTAAGAGTTCTGTTTTCCAGTCAGAGGAATCTATTGAGATGTTTGGTTCCACTCCATTTCCTTCGATGGGGCTATTATCATCTCTTAAAGTTAAAGTGTGAACTAAGAAGATAGAATACTTTTCTCCTTGACTGATTTGATTATCCAAAGGGAAGACTCTTTCGATTGTGCCCCAGCCTCGAGTTGTTTGACCAATTAAAACGCCAACATTATATCTCTTCAAAGCGGCGGCCATTAATTCAGCTGTTGATTGACTTTGGCTGTCAATAAGAATAATAACTTTTTTGTAAGAAACTAAACTGTTAATCCAACCAACTTTTGTTTTGAAAGGAGTTCGTTCGCCTTGGTGAAGGAATTCATAAGCGTATTGATCATAGCCAATAAAGGGGCCTAAGAAGTAGGGGAGGATATCAATTGAACCTCCAACATTATTTCTTAGGTCTAAAATTAAAGTATCGAGATTTTGATCGGCTACTTTATTAGCCTCGGCTTGGAACTCCTCAAAAGTAGCTGGTGAGAATACTTTTAAATGAAGGTGAAAGATATCCGATCCAATCACTTCGGCAAAAACAGTTGGTTCTGCTCCGCTATCATCATATCTTTCTTTCTTATTTTGATCAGATAAAACTTGATAGGCGGATTTAGTTTTGTCTATCTCTTCTTGGGTTTTTGATTGGGCAATTTTTTCCTGATAGACCTCTTCTATTTTTTCTTGAGGGGCATCTTTATCTAATCCTAAATCTTGGTAAAGATCTTTATCAGGATTAATGTTTTGAATTCTGTTTTGGAGAGCCTGTTCGTCTTGAGTAGTGTAAAGTCCGCTTCGGCCATTCGGTTGTAAATTTTGAAGAACAATAACAGCTAATTTAGCAGAAAATTCTTTTTTTTGTTCTTGGTTCAAATCTTTTAAGGCGTTTTCCAACATTATTTTTAATCCAGTTTTATCATTAGGTTCAGGATTATGAGAACCACCAATTAGTTTTTCTGAACCTAATTTAAAAAAATTATTCAGTTCTGCTTCAGAAAAAGTATCCCAATAATTCTCTTTGATTTTATCATAGATTTCTAATAAAAAGGGAAGATAAACATCTCCTTCTATTATATCCTCTATTTTCTCTTCTGTTGAAGAAGCTAATTTTTGGGAATAAAAATAACCACCGGTCGCCCCTAAGCCCAAAACAATAATGACAATAGCAATCCCAATCAATTTCTTTTTCATGTCTTTTAGTATAGCATAAGATTGACATCAATCAATTAATTTGCTATTTTAAATAAGTAACTATGCCGACAATTCAACAGTTAGTAAAACGTCCAAGAAGAATTTCTAGAAAAAAGCCAAAGGCACCTGCCCTTTGGCGAAGTTTTAATTTATTAAAGAATAAACCTAAAAGAGCATCCTCTCCTTTTAAGCGGGGAGTTTGTACTAAGGTCTATACGGTCACACCTAAGAAACCTAATTCGGCTTTGCGTAAAGTTTGTCGAGTTCGTTTAACTAATGGTATGGAAGTAACATCCTATATTCCTGGTGAAGGTCATAACTTACAAGAACACTCAGTTGTTTTAATTAGAGGTGGCCGAGTTAAAGATTTACCTGGTGTTCGTTATCATGTTGTTAGAGGTATTTTAGATACTCAAGGAGTTGATGGTCGGATGCAAAAAAGAAGTCGTTATGGAGCTAAAAAAATAAAAGTAGCTAGTAAGGCTCCGGTTAAGAGTGCTCCGGCTGAGACAGAGAAGTCAGCCGAGTAATTCTCGAGGTCGGACCTCTAGACAATAATATATGCGTAGAAAAAGAAACATCAAAAGAGATATTGAACCAGACTTTAAATATAATAATAATCTGGTGGCCAAGTTTACTAACCATCTTATGAAAGAGGGCAAGAAGTCTGTGGCTCAAAAAGTGCTTTATGGAGCTTTTGAATATATCGAAAAGAATAACAAAGGCAAAGATGCCATGGAAGTTTTTGATTTAGCTATTAAAAATACTTCTCCATTAGTAGAAGTTCGTTCTCGAAGAATTGGTGGGGCTCGTTATCAAGTACCTCGAGAAGTTAGAGGTGAACGAAAAATTGCTTTAGCGATGCGTTGGATTCTTAAAGCAGCTCGAGACAAAACTGGCAAGCCGATGTATCTACGATTAGCCGAAGAGTTGTTAAATGCTTCTAATAATGAAGGTGAAGCAGTCAAGAAGAAACAGGAAACTCATAAGATAGCTGATGCCAATAAGGCCTTTGCTCACTTTGGTTGGTAAGTATTAATTAAAGGTCGTACATTATTTTGTCCGCACCTTAGCAAAGGTTCGGCAAAATGAGGTCCGACCTTTAATAT
>Ga0180007_10002504_pt1 | contig 21858 bp, 21 predicted proteins | sample MM_PC_MetaG_FD_121122 | JGI IMG/M metagenome (GOLD analysis project Ga0180007, IMG submission 121122) | Groundwater microbial communities from the Aspo Hard Rock Laboratory (HRL) deep subsurface site, Sweden - MM_PC_MetaG | ecosystem: Environmental > Aquatic > Deep subsurface > Groundwater... | reverse complement strand
TCAAATCTTTAGCTACAGGATATGATTGTGTTCGGTTAATCTTATCTGAGTCTGCCTGTAGTTTTGCATCAATAACTAAATTACTAAGCACTGTCGGGTTCAAATCACGAATCATCATCTTACCCCAGTTACTACCATAGTTATCTCGCATAATCTTCTGTAGTGACGCTTTAGATGCAGAATCACTTGTGAGACCTAATATAGCTGTAGCTAGGTTCTTATCGCCATTAGCAGCAATATATTTATCTGCGTTTGCGACAATTTCCATCATGGGGTCTGCGACCTGTGTACCAGTATCAGTTGCTACATTTGGCTCTTGCTGGGTAGCTTCTACACTATCACCCCCACCGAATAACCCCCTTATTTTATCCATCCATCCTTGGTCTTGTTCACCGTCAAGATTAAGACCTGCTATTGCGTCTTCTTTGGATAGTCCAGCGTCTTCTAGTGACTTCCAGCCAGTAATATCAACGTGTGACCCGTCTCCGCCCTTACCCTTGATTACGAACCCTGTATTACCCATATTACCAAGGGATTGTCCTGCCCTTATTTTGTCTCCAGTCTTTACACTCACAGAGTCTAGGTGGCTAAACTGCAATAGTTTACCATCATCTGTTCTTATAAGTACGTTATTACCGAATCCTTTAGTAGAACCGTTCTGGTCTGATACAGTCCTAATAACTGTGCCTCCAGTTGGAGAGTTTATAGGGTCTCCTATCTTACCATCAACATCTATACCATTCACCCAAGGTGAACCAGTCATTATCTTCCCGTTCCCTATACTAGATAGGTAACTTGAGTCAAGCTGGTTAAGGTATGCTGTAGTCTCCGATATTGGTGTGGCTCCTTTAGAGCTTGTGCTCTGACTTGTTCCGTCAGAACCCTCACTGTTAGGTGTCCTCATAATAGGAAAGCCATTTTCATCAACTTTAAGTTTAATATTACCCTCTGAGTCTATTTCGTAGGCTAAGTCCTTATTATCAGCCATTTCCTTCATCGTGCTGAATTGGAAGTCTCTTAGGTCTCTTTCCGCTTCTAACTGTGCCTGTTTAGCAGCCTCGTTGATAGCATTTATGTTCTTGAAATATTGTGTATTGTTCTGTAGGTATTTTAGGTCTCTGTTCTTGTAAGCATCAGATGTCCCAGCCTGAATAGCATCCATAGTGTCGAAAATCTGGTTGTTTACCTTCTCGTATGCTAATGCTCTGTTATTTGAAATCTCGATAGACCTATTTGTAAAGGCTAAATTGGCTTCAAGCTGCCTGTCCGCAAGCTTTGAAAGCTCAATATCATATCCCTGAGCAGTTTGTGTATATTGTTTCAGAAATTTGTTATTGATATTACCTATTACAGATAATGCTGCCGATGATTCTGTGGCACCCCATGCTTCTAATTGTCCCTTCATATATCCCTCCATCTTTGCTCCTTGTTCAAGTATATTATCGAGTGATATATCTTTTTCAAGGCTTAATTTTCTTTCTGCGTACTTTAAATCATTATACGTTCTGAACTTATCCTCACCAAGTTGGTTACTTGCTGTATCATAAATAAGGTCTGATTCGTATTTAGCCGTCTCAGATGCTCTGGCTGTAGATTTAGACAGATTCCTCAATAAATCCAGTTGAGATTCTAGCCCACCATCAGCTATTGCGTTATTAGTTGCGAGTTCCATAAGTGCTATATCTGCTGCACTTGTATTCGGTGAAATGCTCTCTACACTTAGGTCTGGCTTACCGTTAGCTCCTTTTTGAAAGGTCACTCCGTTAGGGAGTGTATAAGAGTCTCCATTATCGGATACTCCTACAGCAGCCATGTTTCCTGCGCTAACTGTAGATGTCAGAATAGCCCTGGCCTGAGTGCTAAACTGTTCTGGGGTCAATCCTGAGTCAGCTAAGGTCTGAATCTTAGCTAAAGCCTCTGGGGTTATATTCCCAGTCCCAGCAGTCTCTAGGTCTGTGATTATGTTTGTAAGCTCATTACCGAGTCCTGGCTGAGATGTGTTTATCTGAGCCGTAAGAGCATCTAATGCTCCCTGATATTGTGTAAGTTGGTCTGCAAAACTGGCTACCTGTCCAGATACGTCTCCCAGTTGCTTTTGACTTTCTTCTCCGTATCTCTTATAATAGTCAATCCATTCCTGTGCTTTGGCATTTACTGCCTCTAGTCTTTCTTCTTCTGATGCCCAGCCTTCTTCTGGTGTCTCTAAGCCTCCAGGCTCATCACCCACCTTACCTTTAATGTTTTTACCTACCTCGTCAGAAGCTAATGCGCTTGCAGCAGCTTGTTTACCAAGTTCAGTTTTAGCCTGTTCAGCTTCATAATTAGCTGTTGTTCCAGCTTTAATATTAGCCCTATAGTCTTCTACAGAGATTAATCCCTGTTGATACTTTTGAAGGTTTGTAAGTTCAGCATTTGGGTCTCTTGCGAATCTTTCTTCTCTTGCTGCCTTTTCCGCAGCCTGTTCAGCAGAAATCCTATCAAGGTCTGCCCTACCACTAGATACAGCAGGAGTTGTTTTGGTCTGTAATCCAGCCACATTAACTGGAGTAACTGCTGTCTTTATGTTACCGCCAGATGAAGAAACCATACTTATATTGGTAGATGCCTTTTTAGCTGCCTCACCTTCGGCCACGGCAGCATCTACCTTTTGAGTGTAAGTCAAAGGTTTGACCTCCGTAGTTTTAGCTACTGGGTCTACCCAAGTTTTCTTGAAATCAGCGAATGATACTCCTTTATCTTTCCTCTGTGCGAATTCTGAACTTATTGACATATTTATTTAATTATTACCAACTATATACCCACACCTGTCCAGCACCTCCGATACCTCCAGCACCTCCGATGGCCTCGCCCGCTCCACCAGCACCACCACCGCCTCCAGGTTGCGCACCTGCGCCTCCTGCGCCTCCTGTGCCACTTATATTGCATCCTCCGCCTCCACCGCCAGTTCCGCCCTTTGTTGAGTCACCTGCCGTACCTGCTGTTCCTGCGCCTCCACTTGATTTAGTTCCAGCAGCACCGCCACCGCCTGTCGAATAGGATTGGACACCACCGCCAGCAGCAGAGTCCAAAGCACCATCAGCAGCACTTACACCGCCAGCACCACCACCGCCTCCAGCACCATACAGTGAGTCACCACCAGCCTGTCCAGCACCATTACCAGCAGCTTTACCACCGCCAGCACCACCGCCTCGTTCTGCGGCTCCGCCTACTGCTCCATTTTGTCCAGCAGCACCAGCACTTCCCTGTGCCGTAATTGAGGTTCCTGCTCCTGGGGTTCCACCTGTAGAATTACCATTTTGTTGCCCAGCCTGTCCAGCACTGGCAGTACCACCACCACCACCACCCGATGCACTTGTTGCGATTGTCCCACCTGCGCCAGCACCACCGCCCCAAGCCTTCAAATGCGCCCCAAAAGTAGTGTTCCCGCCAGCACCGCCGTCACTGCCAACAGCAGTACTACCTCCTGCTCCGCTAGTTCCAGCCGCTCCTATAGTGACTGTTTCTGTGGCTCCTAAATCGGAAGCTTTAAATAGTTTTTCTGCCCTTCCGCCACCGCCGCCTCCTGTACCACCAGCTTTGGCTACACCGTTGGCGTTTCCTTCTCCACCACCACCACCGCCGCCGCCGCCGAAAGCAACAACTTTTACAACCTTTACATGTGCTCTCTTTGTCCACGTTCCCGAAGAAGTGAATGTCTGAACATCTACATGTCTATCCTGTAACACGAAATTAGTACCGTCATATATAATTTGCCTAATATCACCTGCGGCAATATCCCCATCTAAGGGGTCTTGCCCGTCTTTTCTTTTGATTGACTTAGCTCCTTTTGCATTTACGTTTATAGTACATGCACCTGTATTTACAGTATTGAATTTAACAGTTAATACCTGCCCAGTTGCGTAAGCTGTAATAGCAGGAACCATAGTAACCACATAGGTATCACTAGCTTCTGCATCTGCTGCATAGGTGATTGTTCCTAATTGCAAAGCATCAGCCAATTCTGGAGCACCAGCAACGGCTTGCGCCCCTGTCCCCCCAGTATCAGACCCAGCCAATAATTCTGCCGTTGTAGCCATTTCAACCTTACCAGCTACTGTAGAAGAAGCGTTTGCAACGGTTCCTGTTGCAAAGGTCGCCCAAGCTCCTCCTATGTACTGATATAATACACCATCTGCTGTTACATAGCATATCATCCCGTTTGAAGGGGATGTAATCGCTGCGTCTCTTGTTGTAGTCGTAGCATATACAGGAACTAAAAGTGATTTTGTAAAGCTGTTAGCCCCAGAGAATGTATTATCTCCTGTGTAGAGTGTACCAAGTGGGTCTGTCGTCTGATATTGTAAAAGAAGATTCACCATCTTCGCCATAGTACCTGTAGCGATTGCTACTTCGGTTCCCTCGTCCCAAGACCTAGCTCTTGTCGCACTACCTGTCTGCTCATGTCCCTCTTTTGAAAGACCACGAACTACTGTAGAGAATCTTGTTCTATCTGAAACTGGTGTATCTGCGGCATTTGAAGCTGCAAGACATATCTCAGAACCTTTACCAGTCTTATTTAACGGGTCTATCTCAAACATCAACGTGTCTGATTGTAGTGTTATTGCAGTTGAAGTATCATCTTCATTTACGAAATCCACATCAATAGTTGTGGTTGATGCTTCTGCTGATAAAGCCGTTCTAAGGTATCCTTTTACCTTAATCTCGATATTCGTTATAGCCATAGTTATGCTTGTGCGCTGACAAAATGATTGTCGGCAAATAAATTATAATTTAAATTTTCGTTTATACTCATATAATCAAGTCTCCAGAAATATCCAGTTCCTACAGAGGATACATCTATCTGTATCTCACTTCCTGCTCTTTGTGCGTCTGATAGTGATAAGACAGCTAACCATCTGGGTTTCTGTAAGTCTTCTGAATTGCCTCCGACTATCTCGCTACCTACCACATGCGACCATATCGCCCCAGTTCCGTTTAATATCTGGTCTTTTGTAATTACAAAGGTTTCCTCAACTCCGTCTACAAAGACTCTTACCTTTATGTTAGTAATCTCTGTCATCTGTCCAGCGAGTATAATATCGCCGAATTCATCTATCTCAAGGTCTCCCATATCTATCTTCTTAGTCCTGAACTGAGTGGTTATGTTTGTCTGGTTATCAGAAAGAGCGAGTGGGTCGAATATGTAAATCTTAGGTGAGTTTGAATCTCCTATAAGTAACTGGTCAACTCCGTTTTCATCCTGAAATATCTCGAAGCAACCTGCGTTCATTGAAAATAATGTCCACGGAATCTCACCTATATCCGTTATCCCGTCAAGGTGTCCCACGAAAACTGCATTATTCGTAGCAGAGCCGTTCATAGGTACGGCAAGATAAAGTTTATCCTGCCAGACTTTACCTCTGGCTCTTGTTTTAGCCACAGACCAGTTAATCTTATCCAAGAGGGGTTTAATCTTCGTTGATAATCTCCTAGACCCTGAGCCTCCTAATTTTGTCTGAACTTGTCCTGCACCCCTTACCCCGTGTCTCTGGGAGAGTGATAGGACATCGTTAAGAGCAACCTGACAGACCTCATGGTTCACTGAACCAATATCCTGAAATCTCTCTAATACTCTTAATATGTTTGTTCCCGAATTTGACTCGTATACAATATCGAGCCTATACATTGAATTATCCTTATAAGCCAGGATATTACTGTGTGATTTTACCGAAGTCAGACTTTGCCCGTCATTTGTACCAATTCCTATTGTACCGCCAGTACTCCAATCGTTTACATCGGTCGTGTAATAAAGGATAGAGTTGTTATGTGTAGCGTTATCCCTTACATTCCCTGCGCCAAGCAGATAAGCTATATTAGACCCTTGGTGGTATTCCATGAATCTCAGGTCTCCGCTTGCATCTGCTGGAGTTCCTACAGCCGAAAAAGTTGTATTGTCCCATTTCGATGGTGTGTTTGCTGTACTCCCTGTCCCGAAAGCTACATAATCCTGATACATAACCCCGAATGGATTATTCACAGCCGTTCCCATGTCTCCTACGGTTCCCCACGCTGTATCTACTGCCGCATCTGTGTCCAGAGAATAGTAATCATCATCATTTGAAAAAATAAGCTGTTTAGTCCCGTCTCTGAAATAAGCTGCCGTCATTGATGTAATACCTCCAGTCTTTGTCAAGTCCTGGTTAAAAAGCGTCAAACCGTTTCTGGTTTCGACATACCCATTCCCGACTACAACATTTAAAGCTACAACACCCTCTGTGTCATTAATTGCATGTTCTGCGTCGAGGGCATTAATCCCTCCAGAGAATGTTCTGTTTCTGTAACTCTTTTTTGCCAAAATCTTCGTTTTAAAGCTTTAAAATATTCTTAGGCTACCATGGTAGCCCGATGTGTCTTCCAACGCTCCTAGCACCCTTGGGAGGGCATATACGAGCTACATAAAAGCTAAATGGCTTCTGTCTTGGTGTGAACTTCCTACATTTAGTCTATTTTCATAGATATTTACCATTCTTTGTCTTGGTTTCTCTGTCCTCACACTATACTCATTCCATATTGTATCCAATTTTCCGTATGCTGAGTCTTTAGTCGGGTTTGCCATACCACCATCACTTCCATATCTGAGTGCGTGTGCGACAGATAGTTTGGTCTGGTCAGTCCCCCCAGCCTGTCTTTCAAGTAATCTGGCACCTGCAAGCATCGTAATAGCCTCATCAAATTCTGAACCGAGTCCAGTAGAGTCTGTAGACGCCGACATTTCACTTAACCTCTTTGAATACTGAAAGTTATATACCTCATTATAAGTAAGGAAGTACATATCCCCTGTTGCCGTTGTGTAATCCGTGCCGTCATATACCCCTCTGGTTCCGTCTGAAATTTGAGATGTTGCTGAGTATGCCCAGACTACATAATTTGTTGCATCCAACGCACTAGCGTCTGAACTCAGGACAATGGCGTATTCCGTGGAAGCTGTAGTAGTATAAGGAAGGTCAAAATAGACATACTGATAAGTAGTGGTAAGTTCATCTTCGATTGTTATTGAGTCTGTGATTAGTGCCGAGCCTGTAGGAAGACTAGATGATGTAGCATATAAGCCACATGTCAGGGTTCCAGTTTTGGTTCCGACGTATTTAAGTTTCAGAACAGCCCCTTTAAACGTCGTAGTGTCCGTTGTGAACGTCTGATAAAGATACTCATTCGTAGAGAGTGTATAAAGCCCAAGGTCTGCTGTGGCCGTCTGGTTGGACTGGTCTACCCCCTGGTCGTCCGTAGGATAAATCTTAATTACCTGAACATCATTTTCTTCTGTAATCGTAGCCGTGTTGTGCATTTGATTAAGAAACTTTGTCTGGTCGATTAATTCGTATCTTTCCCATGAACTTTGCGGAGATGTCCCATAATGCAGACTGTATAGTTTTCTGTAATTGCTCGGAATCCTCATAACCCCGCTTACGGCTTGGTTGTTGGAGTTTTCCACCAATCTAGTCCAAGGTCTGTAATTTGCAACATCAAAAATCAAGGCATCATTTAATGCTCTGGTTCTTTGCGTTGACGTAAGATTCCTTGTCTCAGACCTCTTTAATATTTCATTTAGCCTCGTATTGAGGTTGCTTAATGTCGACATTATTGGATTTTTAATTCTATAACCTTTGTAAGCTCCGTTAGAGCCTCTGTGTTCTTGTTAAAAGCATCGTTTGAGTGCTGGACATGATTACAGGCAAACTTATAAAACATCCACCCTACAAAGGCGACTAAGATTATAAGTGCCAGCATCACGCCGACTGTTCCCACCTGTCCCAATTGGACAATCCCGTTTACTACTGTTTCTTCCATAAATATTTCGGTTAAAATTACAAACTACGCCTTAAAATGCGTCTTTTGCGCTGGTTACTATTGTAAAATCGCCTCCGTCTATACTGCTTCTTCCAGAAAGTTCTTCTATTTTTTCCCTCACATTTTCCAAAGAAAGAAGTGCGTCGCAGTATCTTCCTCTGTCAAGGTGTGCTCCTGCTTCCTCTAGTATGTCCACCCTTTCGTATATTCCGCTAGGTGATGGCATTGTTGAAGTCATTAATACAATTATTTTTTATTTATTAAATTGTCTGCCGTGAAACAGCCTGATTCCTGATTCCTCCTGTATTTACCGCACTGGCTGCAGTCTGTGCGTATGTACCCGCCCAGTTCGCCTCCGTAAGCTGTGCACCCCACGCATACAAATTTCCCTCCAGTCCATCCGCTCCAGCAAATATCCTATTTTCAAAACCAACATAAGCGGCATTATCACCCGTCGGCAAAGTTATTGTATGGCTGTATCTTTTCCACCCCCCTGTTAATGTTATAGTCGCACCCGCCAAGGGCGTATTTGTAATGGTACCTCGAATTACAATAGCAATATTTACCTTTGTATCTGTATAAAGCCAAACGGAAAATGTATAAGTTCTTCCTGCAACAAGACTTGAAACCGTTTGAAGATGAAAGCTTGTATCACCACCAGCAAAACCAAGTTCATCTGCCGTCATCGTTCCGTCTGGTGCGGTTACCGCATTAGCCGTTACAACTACACCGCTTGATAAGTTCCACGCCGCATTGTCAAACTGTTCACTGTAAATAAGCAGATTCTGCACTGTCGGCGGACGGGTTTTAATGTTGCCCGTATTCACCGCACTGGCCACCGTCTGCACATACGGCCCTTCCCAGTTCGCCTCCGTAAGCTGCGCCCCGAAAAGATACACACTTTTTCCTGTATCACCCGCATAAGAAGCAATGGCTCCGCTGCCATTGTTCAGATAAATCATATTATAGTTGAATAATCCCGCCCTGCTGAATGTGATACTGCACCTATACCAGCCGCCACCGACGGCTGTAATAGTCGCTTCTATTAACGTGCTACCTGCCCTATTCGTTATAGTCCCATTTACTAGGTCGAACGTAGCGTTAGGGTCTATAATAGCATCATTCCCCGACAAACAGATATATTGTCTATTATTATCTTTAGCATAAACAGATAATGTCATAGTTGAGCCTTTTCTTCCTGATGTAATACCTCTGTAAGCCATGTGATTACCAACACCAGCGGTTTCAAATATCTGGTCTGCTGTAGTAAGTCCGTCAACGGGGTTAGCAATTTGATTGGCAGTAACAGATGTATTAGTTGTTGCCCATGCTCCGTTATCAAACTGCTCGGAATAAGTAAATAAATTTTGTACTGATGGGATTGTTGCCCTGGCCATAATTATTTAGTTAATTCAATTGATATATCTTTTCCCACTGTCAATTTAGGGTCTGCCGCTTTAGTCTGTTCCCTACCTTCAAATTCATCTGCTGCCTTTTGGAGTTCCTGTTCGATTACCGCTTTATCCGCACTTTCGATTTCGTGCCACTGTGTTACTTCCCGCCCGTCATCGGCTTTAAAGGTAACTTCCATTCCAACCTTGTTGTCGCTCATACGGACTAAACTGTCCTTTTGTATATTGAATTTGCTCATGTTAAGTTTGATTAAGAATTAAAATTATAAAGCCCCACCTGCCCCTGCTGCGACCGCACCAGTTGCATTTAAGGCTTCCCAAAAAACATGAAATACCATTGTGCCTTCGGTTAGAGCCGCTCCCGTAATTTCATATCCTACGTCTAATCCTCCTGCGATAATAAAATCTAGTGCTTCAAACGCTGACCTTAACGCCATAACGTCAGCAGGAGTCGCATCTACCCAAATCTCCCCTGCTTCGATTACCGTTCCTGCTGTTGCGGCGGTGGTAGAAGCGATAAGTGCAGTAGTAAGCGATTCATGCCCTAATTGGATAGAAGCTCCATCAGCCGCATCCACTAAAGTTTCCGTACATTCAGGGATAATAACCATGTGTACCATTCCTGTTACCGTAGCAATTTCATGTTTTGCTTGCGTGTTCCACGTTGCGCTGCTCATATCCGCCGTTACAGCAAAATAATTTGGCAACTTCATCGAACTAATGACTTTTCTGGGTTCTGTTATTGATTGCATATTTTTTTATTGTTAAGAATTATCACCACTAGATATAAAGTATAGTCATGGAAAGGTACGCACCTCCGATAACTTTAGTAAATTCCGCAGAACTGATACACACCACAATTCCAGCACTTGCATATACTCCATTCATCGTGAAATCGAGATTGAATACCGTGTCAGTACCAGTTGTGTGTACCAATTTCGTAGGAGCTACCAAGTAAGTTACCGCACCGTCTGCTGGCAAAGTAGCCGAGTTTAATACCTGTATGTAATAAGTCCCTGATGCAAGAGTAGAATCAATACGACCCGAAATAAGCCTGACGACACCTGCACTTGCTTTTGCAATACTGGAAGCCTCCAGCGCAGCGCTCTTATCTACTGCCCATGCGTAAGTAGAAACCGCCAGAGGTTTATTCTGTGTGGCGATTACCCCATTGGTATTGTCTTCCGCCTGCGGAGCGAATCCGTCCGCCGTGTGAAGATGACCAGTTGCGTTTGTAAGTAATGGCGCATAATCACCATCCGTACCTGCAAGTTGCGCAGCAGTAGCTTTGTAGACTGATAAAACCTGAGTACCCAAATCCCCTGATGCGTGTACTGCGTCTTCCGCAAGTAATAGTGTTTTGGAACCATCCGCACTGACAGGCATGACATACTGGACGCCATATTCCGTAGTTGTTATATTCCCCGCATCCCCCTCCGAAACAGCATTGGGCAACGCCGCCCCATCAAAGGTCTTAGCCTCCGTACCTGCCATTATCACAGCTGTTCCGCCATTCGCATTTGAAAGAACAGAAGAAAATCCCGCTATCGGAGTTTTTGAGCCATTTTCTATAACAGGCATGACATACTGAACACCTGCAATGGTCATGGCAGCCCTTCCTGCGTCCCCCTCCTGAACGGCATTTGGAAGTGCGTCCCCGTCATAATCTTTGGCCTCCATCATTATCTGCGCACCATCAGCCCCTACAGGTGAATCATGCACCGCATCCCAGTCGTCAATTTTGCCCAAAGATGCAACAGCAGGGTCATCGGAAGCCAGAGTAGTCCTCTGAACTCCCGTACCGACTGCGCCAGCCCCCATTGAGACTGTCACACTGTTCATCTTGGAAACATTCACATTAGATGCCACCGCAGATGTAGTACCTCCAACAGAAGCTACTTCAATCATATATGTAACCGTCTCAGATGCAGTAGTGTCTGCTCTTTTACCTATAAGTAGGCCATTTTTGTAATCTGTGAAAAACTGCCCGTTACTGAGTGACGTAGCAGCTTCGAGTGCTTCTTTCCATGTAACCCCCTCCTTTACAGGTGGTTGTACTTCTTCGGTAAAGGTTGTACCAGTCCCGAAAGAAAGCGAGCTTTCATATTTGAAAATTTCAACTTTGCTGAGGCTTGTGTGGGTGAAACTGGCTAAAGTTCCTACCCAACTTTGTGTTTCTGAAACACGATTATTGGTTATGTCAAATACATATGAGTTTCCTGTAGCAGCTACCCCGAAAATCCATCCATATAAGGATGCACCAGTTGTATCTGTTACCTTTAATACATATCTCTTTACAGTAGTAGTAGCACTCTCAAACATCAACTCAAGGTTGTTATTTGGGTCTACTATCGTACATGTAGCTGCCGTAGCAGTCTCTACAACTGCGGACAAACCATCACCAAAATTACTAGAATAAACTAGATTCTCTGGGTCTTCCCAATGAGAACCGTGTTTGGTTCCCGTTGGATTTAAAACATTCCTGTACGGCAAAGCGCACATGGAAATAGCTCCAGCAGCAGCCTTACCGTTGTAGGTAAGCGTACTGGATTGTGAAACCGACTCCGCAGAGTCGATAGTGTCAACCGAAAGTGGCCGTAAAAGCCCTAACGGTTGGTCTCGTTCATCTGTTAGATAAAACATACTTCTAATCAGTTAATGATAAAAGTGTTCCTATTTAAATAATTGTTTTTTAATCTCTTTCGTAATCTGTTTTACCAACATGTCAAACTCATCTTCACTAATAGCAGCGATTCGTTTCTGCACAGCTATTTCAGTGTCACCAATCCTTAATAGGAACGAGACTACATTCTCTCCTAATTGTACTTGGCTTGTGGTTGTAATCATGTTAGCATTTTTTTAAGTCTTGTATACTCCTCTCTCTCGGCTCCTTTTAGGTTAGCCCAACCCTTAATTTGTAGGTCTGTGAATCTGTCCTCCTCACTGGTCGGGAAGTCTTCTGCCCCTTCCTCAAAATCTGGGACATCTTCTGGCTCTTCAACCTCCGATGGGTCTATCGGTTTATCACATTCTCCCACTTTCTGTAGGAATCCGAATGTCTGTAATGCCCAGTTAGCCTGATGCTCTTCGAGGTCGATAGTTTCACCAACCTTTAAAATGAAGGGTTTTGCGTTAATGACCTTTTTGGTCTTAATTTCTTCTGCGCCTTCACGCTCGATAACCTCTTTATAAATTTCCTTACCCCTTTCACAGTACACAGATTCAATATCTGCACCTGTTTCTGGGTTTCTTAATGTAATCATGTCCCATTAATTAGTTAATAAACTTGCAAGGAGAAGCAATTTCTTGCTTCCCCATAAAGATTACTAAAATCTTACTATGCAGGTGTAATACCAACACCAGTTGTTGTATTTGCCCCAATCGGCCCCATAACAATAAAGTTATCGGAAGTTGTTGCAAAACTAGCAGCATTAGTAGCTGGGTTCACAAACATAATATTACCTTCTACCAGACTAGACACTGAGGCAACAGCAACAGTCAGTTGCACGCTTCCCATTGTGGCGTTGATAGAATTCATAAATGTACAATCCTTGAACAGATTGCCAAATTTAACATCAGTTGTTGCAAGCACCAGAAAGTGAAGTGCGCCTGCATCATCTGAGCCAATCTTGAACACACAGTTATGGAACTGGTTATCCTTAAATTCCTGTCCAGAAGTAACTACATCAGCTACCATCACCGCACGAGCTACAGATGTATCTAGTACGTCGGAACCGAATGTGCAGTTAAGGAAAGTACCAGAATCACAACCGTTTACGAACTCGTAACAGTTTGTCTGGTCAAGGTTGTCAGCAACCTCGAAGATAAATGAACAGTTCTTGAACATAGTCCCTTCTCCGCCTTCTTCCCACACATGAAGGGCGGCAGCATTGGTGTCTGACTGACAAACCTTCAAGTTTTCAAAAGTGTTTCTTGTCCCTGTGTTTTTAATGGCATAGGCATCGGCAGCATCTACTGTGGTGACTATCCTAGAACCCTGTTGTTCCAGGCGGTTTCCACCGTCCATCCCAACAAAGTGGATTCGGCTTTTTGTAATAGCCAAGCCTTCGGCTAACGTGTGTGCGCTGACACTATCAATCATGATTACGTCATTACGATTTGTGGTCGTAGCTGCATAAGCAGATGCGATAGTCGTGTGCAGCATAGGAGTACCGTCTGTGTAGACAACATCTCCAAATCTTTCCATAGCCAGATTGTAACTGGCTGTATCACTGGTATTGACAACGTAATATACGTTACCCATTACCCCGATACCTCCGACCAACTGACCAAAACTGGTAAGTCCGTCTGGGAAATTTGATAAACTCATTTTTTAAGTTTGTTAATTAATAATTTAATGCTCTCTTTCGTAACCTCAGAGTTATGTTTATGTATTGGTATGTAGCCAAGCCTTACAAGACGAGCATTTTTGTCTGTATTCTGCTTATGTCCGTTAATTTCAAGGGTATATTTGCCTATTATGAAATCAATTTCCATTTTGTCTACTAACCATCTGTGCTTAAAGGGGACTCTCATCTCCTTTAACACTTCATAGACTATTCTCTCCGCTTTCGTGGAGTTCTTTACTCTGATGTTATGCCTCATATATCCTTTTTAATAATCTCGGAGGGAGAGACTAAATAGATTGGAGGGGGCATTTAAAGTCAGCCCCCAAGACTGCAAATTAGCTTGCGTAAGCTGCACCTGTGCCCTGAGAACCATAAGTTCCCATCCATGTAGACCAGCCATAACAGAAAGCAAGGGTTCCACGAACTTTGATAGTTCTGGTCTCCTTATCTTCCCACCATTCTGTCTCGAAACCTTCTGCTGAAATCAAATTCAACATATGGTCAGCGTTGGCTACTAAGAACCAAGCTGTATCAGAGCCACCTGCGGCGGCACTAATCCATTTACAGACGATTACGTTTACACGACCCACATATTTGTGGAAGCCGATAGTGTTGTTTGCGGATTCTGGGTCTAAAGTAGACTCGGTAAGTTCGACAGCTTTCTTTTCAAGCTTAGGTGGAACTATAAGAGTCAACTGACCTTCACCAATATCAACTACCTGACCTTTATGGTCAAGAATCTCACGAAGAGCGTTCTCACCTGCGAACAAAGCTGTTGCGGATAGAGGCGCACTTGTAGCGGATGCGTTGGATTGGGCTGTACCACCGTCTTTACGGGGGTGAGATACAGAGAAAAGTGGTTTGGCATCACCATACGAAGTGTAAGATGTGCTGAAACCGTTGTTAAAGACAGAGAAGAAACCCTTGTCGATAGTGCGGTTAGCACCACGTCCAAGTTTCTTAAATAGTCTTTGAACAGTATTGACGTTGTAAAGGTCGCCTCTCATCATTTTATGAGTAAGAGGGATAATCTTACCGTAGTCAACCACGGTGTAACGAGTTTTGTAACCCGATAGTGGGTCTTCCTGGGGAATCGTTGAACCCTCTGGAACTGGGGCGAAAGTACCTACACCAGTCATGTCGATGTCATCGAAGAACTCTCGGTCTGTGGTGTCTACATTCGCTACTGACTTGTATACCTGTTTATATGCACGGAAGCCATCATCGATAGCTTTACGGATACCAGGGTATAGCAATTCAGCAAATGTACTTGTATCAATCATTTGATTATACTAGATTAAATGTTAAGAATTACCCCTGAGCACCAGGAACCTGTAGCTCCCTAGGTCTTACAAGGATGTGATTACCTCCAAGAACTGGGTCTTGGCAAGTGTGTGTACCAAGTCCGTTATCTACAGTAATGTACTGTAATACGTTAGATACATGTGTGTTTGATTCGTCAAGTTTTGTGCTGTCTGTGGTCAGTACATCAATGTAGTAACCAGCCAGGTTAGAACCAGTAGTGGTTCCAAGAGTAGCATCTGCTTCTGCGGATAGAGTTTCCGTTCCGTCAAAAGGATGTACCAAGGCACATACCATCTTGTCGGTAGCATTGTCGGAAGCAGCAGCGTATGCCTGTGTAGAGGTAGTATACGTGCCATCACTAAAGTTGGCGGCAGAGGCTACTTCAAGAGGAATACCTGTCGCATCGACAATCCCGACGCAGAGTCCGTAGATAAGGTTGGTCACAGCATCGGCAGCATCAACGCAGCCAGATACAATGTAAACTGGGTCGCCAACCTGAACGGTTGCGCTTCCCAGAATGACCCACTTCTCAAGCTCGACGTTTCTTGCTTTATAAAGTCTCATTTTTTTAAAGAGTTAAATAAATATTGCTGTTATACAGCTATGTTAATCATCTTTTTCGGGTCTTGATAATCAACCATCTCCTGAGGAGATGAAAAGCCAAGTTTCAGATAATTATCCATTACAACCTGACTGAATTTTGTGTTACCTTTGGATTGACCACTTCCTGTTTTTGAGTTTTCTTTTCTTTCTGATAGTTCTTTTACCGCCTGTGTCTGCACTAATTCCTTATACTTTTTAGGGTTAAGGTTCTTATATGCAAGCATTACAGCTTCCGAATAATCACTGGCCATCTCGACATTCATAAGCCTTTCAGCCTTTTCATCGAGGTCGCCTTTAATATCAAGAAACTCCATGTCTGTCATTTTGAGTTCTTTTTGAAGTGTTTTGAGTGCTTCCGCTTTGCCTGAGCTTGTGAGCCTTTTAGCTACAGCAGCCTCTATCCGTGCTTCAATATCCTCATCGGACATGTGTTTAGCTGGTATTTTAACGTCCTTGAACAATTTTGGGAACTCGACCTTTAGACGCTCTAAGCGTTTAGGGTCTGACTCCGCCAGTTCTGCCAGCTTGTCTTCGTCATCTACAATATCTTTGGTCATCCTCCATAGGATTTCCTTGGTTCTTGTAAAGTCCGCAAGCGGGACGGTGGATTTGTCCTCTTCTTCGTCTGCCTTGGCTTTTGCTTCGGCTTCTTCGGCTGCTAATTTCTCGGCAGCTAATTTGACTTCTTCCTCAGAAGGTTCAGATTTGGACTTGGCCTTGGCTTCTGCCTCGGCCTTCTCCTTTTCCAACTCTTCCGCAGATTTGTTAGATTTTTCCATAATAATATGGTTAGTGAGCTAAATCGCTCTATGCCATGACTTGCGGAACACGGACAAGTCACAGCTTAGAATTATTTAGCTTCTTTTTTCTGTGCTTTTTCATACAACTGACCACAGTTCTTAGTGAACATGTACCAGTCTTCATAAGCTAGTACGGCTATGCGCCATAATGCTTTCTTTTCGTCTGAGGCATCCATGTTATGAACCAACATATCATTATTCTGGTCAGCCCGTGCCTTGAACCATTTAGATATAAGTTCCATAATAGGACTACCTACATACTTACCTACTATCTCCGATTCTTCGTTTGTCAGATTCTTCGGGGCGAAGGTATACTCCCTCATCTCTCTATCTTCGTGCTCCCATGCGTTAATTATCTTTTCTAGTCTTCCTAAATTTTCAGACAAATACACATTTTCCCTCGAAAGGGAAGCAACTAGCTCCTCTCTACTATTGATTTCATCTTCTAACACTTTTTCAGCCACTTTCTTCATTGTATCTTTAATCATGTTCCTTTAATTAAGAATTATTGTTTCATTTTTTTAGTCTGGTCTCCGATTTCAGCCGCTTTAGACCTCACTCGGCCACTTAGGGAGGTAGGTTGCTCGTTATCGCCTCCTATGGCCTTTAACGTGTTACCTGTGGCTTGTCCCTGGTCTGCTTGAGTCTGCAAAGCAGCTTCTTTTTCCATTTTCTGCTTTTGTCTGAAATATGGGTCTGCGAAGTTGGTTGCGTGGAACTGTAATCTCTCCATTACCTGAGATTTAATCCTCTGAGGAGCTTTCTTGAACTCTGGGAGCTTCATCATGTCTCTAAAGACATATAAAAACTCTTCTGGGTTGTATTTCTCTGGAGTCATAGGCTGGAAAGGTATTACCTCCGACATAAGTATCGCTTTGAACTCAAGTCTTGCTGGATGTGTGTCATCTTCCACTTCCGATAGTCTATCTTGTAAAACCTCTGAGTTTTTAAACCCACTGAACTTAACTGTGCCTTTAGCGAGTTTGGATGAGTCGATTTCGTTCTCAATTCCAGGTATTCTTGCCATGGAATCGAGCATTTTATCCCATTTGTTCTGTTTTACCGTATCTATTCCAGAAGCCATCTGAGAACTTAAAATCTGCACTCTGCAAGGGAATCTCAGGTCATCTGGGGTAATCGAGAGACTTGAGAACGCTCCAGCCTTCTTTTCCAGTGATTTTATTGACCCTCCAGCAGATGAAGTCTCTTTTACGATAAAATCGTCAACTTCAATCTTAGGATAACCCACTTCTTCACTTTCCTCTCCGAATTCGTCAATTATCTTGTGGATTCTGATTGCTGGGTAGAATTTCTGGATATAAGCCAACCGAATAGTCGCCATATCACACCACCCGTGAGTCTCGTTCCATAAAACCGACATTTTCAGGATTTTCTCCTGAATTTCCCGTTTATTCTGTGTTTGTATAGCTTTTTCCTCGGTTGTGTCTAGTAATGCCTGAATATCGACACCAGTTACAACGGTAATCATCTCAACCATCTTATTGATGATATATTGAGCACCTGCGGTAATATCTGGCTGTTCGAAGAACTGTAAATCGTTGGTAATCCCGTTGCCCGTACCTTTATATGGGTACGCTGCACCTGCGAAATAGTCAATCTTATCTGGTAAGAGTTCCCCTGTGGTCTGATAGAACAGGACTGGGTTTACAGCCAGTTCGGCCTGAGCCTCTGCCATCGTGAGCATCCTATCCAAAGCCTCCTGCGGATGCCTGATAAGTGCTGGGATTCCTATTCCTCCGAATCCTCCTGTGGGTATCCCCTCAATTTTGAAGAAAGGGAGCCATTTTTCACCATTTATCCAGGGTTCTTTCATTTCCCCCTCGAATATAACCTGTCCGTTGGCTATATGAAATTCTTTATCTACAAATTTAGTACCATTCCAGTACCTTTTGCATTTATAAACAAAGACATAAACATAGTCACCGTTTGTGCTCTTCTTGGCCTCTTCCCACGCCTCATCCCACACTGTGTCTGTAGGCTGTTCTACGTTAGGTTTAACAGCGTAGACGTTCTTATAACCTTCTCCTGCGTATTCTCTGCGGAACTGGGACATGGACATGGTTCTACCATAGGCTGCATCATTACAGGTCAAAGCTGAATTACCGTTCAAAAATACCCCTGCTTCATCCCAATAGAAGTCCTTAATGGGAATCACATCGGTTAGCGTTGAGTAGTATCCTACGGTCTTGTCTCCGTCGAACTCCTCATGCCATGACAACATACCGATAGCTGTTCCCTCAATTTGGGCTGTTCTTTCCAGCTGTTGGTGGATTGCTGAATACCTGGATACACGTTTATCGTGCTCATCTACCTGTTTTAGTATCTCAATTTTGTGTTGATTTGCGTTTTCAGTAGTTTTATAGACAGCCTCGGACGGGTTGTCATACAACATAACCAGTCTGTGGTTTACCACCGCCCTTGCAAGGCCAGTCTTAAATAAGTCAAGATTGTTAATCCTGCTGTCTGGGATAGAGTCGTATTCCTTCTTAGCCCAATCTGCCGTATCTGCTAAGGTCTTTCTATAGGGGGTGTCCATTTGCTGACGACGGTTCTCCAGATAACTCATTATCTTTCTCTCATCGTCTGTAGGGGTATGGTTTTCATACTCGAAAGTCCCCATAGGTCTTCGTGTATCCTTACCTTGCTTCTGTTCTGGCATATTTATTTATACTTATCCTTGATATGGCTTAACGGGTCTTTTCTGCCCGCTCTCTGGTGTACCTTTTTGTATCTTTGTCTGAATTCTTCTGTAATCGGTTTTTCGGCTATCTGGGCTATATAAGCCTTAGCATCAGCCAAATCGTCATGTTTTGCGGAGATTGTACCTCCACCGAATGAATATAGCTGGTCATACAGGTCTTTTGTGTCATCCATAGGGTTTTCCCTGTTGAAAATCTTCCCCAATCTGTACTGACCCTGTAATGCACCCTTAATCCTGTCGTATTTTCTCGTACCACCGTGTTTTAACTCGACTACGTTAGGGCGAACCCCCCTTACCTCCGATTCCCTATCCAAAAGCGGCTTAATCTGGTCTTCAAATGCCCTTTTCTCTACCCCTATACATCTCATTCCAGGCATAGCCCAAAGCTCGAATATCAGGTCAATCAGCCCCAGAACGTCCACTTTGTAGTTCTTTGTCAGCCTATTGTACCAGATACCGTTCTCGTCTATAGCTTCCACTATACAACCCGTCGAGTCGTTGCCTTCGCCTTTAGCGTCAGCTACGTCCAGACAGGCGTATAAGTTCAGGTTTTTGTATTTCAGGTCTTCCTCTTTATATGTTTTTGTTATCCATTCCCATTTAAAGTCCCTTTCCTCCTCGGAAATCGGTTCATTCAGATATTCCTGATAAAACGCATTGACCCCAATACCTTCCGATTCCATTTCTTTTTGTTTTTCCTTAAGTTTCTCATAATTCCAGTAATCAGGCCAGAGAAGCGTGTGGGTAGGGTCGAATTTGTCAAACGCTTTATATATTTTCCCTTCATGCTGGGAAATCAGATTAAAAAGTAGAGAATCATAGTGTAGTATAGTACCACGGACTTTGATGCTTCCGTCAATGTCCAGAGACGGCATGATTCCCCTAAGATAATTCATTAGATACTTTTTACGCTGGTCGGGATTGCCTATATGCTCATCTTCCTCCACGTCATCCACGTATATCTTTGTCGGTCTCCACGCTTTGGTCTTTAAGCCACGAATGGTCTTATTAAAACCCAAAGCACGAAGTCTGACACCGTTTATAAATACATCTCCCTTAGCATCTGGCTGTCTCTCAGCCTCTTTCCCTTCTACTGTGTGTCCGATTAGGTTCCCATAGACTAACTTGGTAAGTTCCCTTGAGAATATCTCTCTAACTCCGTCAAGCACCTCAGAGGCTTCATTCCATGTCTTCTCTATAATCGGAATAAATTTCTGAGTCGAATTAGCGCACTCAAAAGCAATACATAACTGGTTGATAGTCGTTTTCGCAAATCCTCTTGGGAAGGCATCATATTCGTTTACATTAGATAAATTTCCTTTAATCAAATCCAGATGCGCATCACATCCTTTAGCTCTGAAATAATCCGACATAAACATATACCCCCAGAGATGACACTTATGCGTCATTTCCTCTTCCGAGTCCCATACCGAGAACCACGTCCTTATCATGTCCCATTTCTCTGCGTCAATTAGTTTACCCAGTTCTTTTTTAAGTTTCTCCCTCAGTTTTAATGATGGTTAAATCAAGACTGTCATGTATACTTTTTGTAATACTGTCTGTCAGTTGTTTTATTGCCGTTCTTTCCAGTTCATAATCATACAACCCATATGGCATGTATATACTGTATTCATTTCCCATATACAGGCAGTAATACCTCCATAGTGGTACATTTGGGAACCCTGGTCTCTCCAGTCTTTCCCTGGATACAGGTATCTCTAATGTTGCTATCCCTGGTACTGATAATTCATTGGGAGACATTAGCTCAGGGGTACTTTCTTCCACTCTGCATATTCGTGTTTTACCAGAATACTTCCAATATTCTTCTCTGGTCATTTCACCCTTACGGTATCTCCAGATTAGGTTATAAAGCCTTTTTATAATGCTGATTTTGTGTGTTCTCATATAGTTACAATTAGTTACAATACGAATTTCTCATAAAGTCCTACATTACCTATATCTATCTGCCCCATAGACTCCAATCTTTCAAACGATGTTTTTAAAAGAGCAACCTCTTCTTCCGAGAAATCTATCTCAAACTCCTTATCTTTAAACTTATCTCCTGGTCTTACCCCTTTTTCGTTATGTTCAAACTTATAGTCCTTTTCCTCTTTATCACTTATTTTTATCTTATCCACTAATCCTCTGGCCAATAATACTTCTTTATAATTTCCCATTGGCGGGATTATCTGCAATAATTGCAACCTGTTTGTTAATGTGATTTTCATGTGTTCCTGGTTATTTTTTAAAATTTATTAAACATTGACTAACTGCTTCTTCCGTCGGAATACCATTATTTCTTAATTCCTTAACGCACCTGGACATATAGGCTTTTAGTGTTTCTTTCTTCTTCCTGATTGGAGGTTCTATAAAAATAGTGAAAGACTAATTGATAACTTTTTTATTTTTTGGTGGAATTTTAGGGAGTACCCTCCCTCTACCACCCCCCCTTTCGTCATTTTTCCCCTTGCTCCTTCTAGACCTTGACCTAGACCATTTTATATTGTCTAATCATCTATGGGTTGACATATACCTATATATATCATCTGATAAATTTTTAAACCTTGTCATGTGCTACGCTATATGGTGCTATGCTATATAGGTGAACGTATGTTCACCAGACCTCGTGTGTGGCACGCTAAGGGGTCTAGCTTGCGTCTATGGATGTCTGGGCTGTCTTTATACCTCGGCGGGATATTATCGCCTCTAATCGCACGCTACAAGGTGAACGTTTGTTCACTTACATATCATACATGGACAATTTAGGGAATGTGTACTGTGTACACGCTTGGATTTTAACTGTGTACACGCTTTTTGCTTTTTAACTAGCAATTCTTTTG
>Ga0180007_10002503_pt1 | contig 21860 bp, 11 predicted proteins | sample MM_PC_MetaG_FD_121122 | JGI IMG/M metagenome (GOLD analysis project Ga0180007, IMG submission 121122) | Groundwater microbial communities from the Aspo Hard Rock Laboratory (HRL) deep subsurface site, Sweden - MM_PC_MetaG | ecosystem: Environmental > Aquatic > Deep subsurface > Groundwater... | reverse complement strand
CATTTAGAAGATTTCCGAATACGCAAAGTTGCAAGAGATGGCTGTATGCTTTAATAACTGAAATTAAACCGGCCAACACCATAAAGGTTACAAAGTAAAAGCAACAGAGTTCTTGACACTATGACGCTATTATTGCGATTGACAAATTTCTCATTTTTTGGTATATTATCTTTAGAATAAAATAGTCTAACTATTTATAGTTTCAAGGTGTTGCGAATAATTAGCTGCAATTTTAGCAAAGCACCGCTATTTGTAATCAAGCTAGCTAATGCAGCCCTGCCAGGATTGAATTATTTGTAATTATATTTAGGGACTAGTTTGTCCTAAATAATAATATATAAAGGTTTGCGCTAATGTATCATGTGATAGGTTTATTATTTATAATTACTTTTTTTTCTTGTTATTTTTTACTGCCTTTTTTTGAAAAATTCGCAAAGGATAAAAAATTCATTACTAGTCCTGCTCCGCAAAAGATTGATTTCCGCAGTATTCCTTATCTTGGCGGTATTGCCATGTTTAGTGTTTTTCTAATCCTGGGATGTGTATTTGCCCAATTTTCCTGTTTTTCTTTGAATTTATTTCACTTCTACATGTTTATGCTTGCGGCCGCGATTATTGTATTATTTGGGTTTTACGATGATATAAGGGAAATGAACCCTCGAGAAAAACTGATGGGGCAATTTCTTGGGGCATTGATTTTAATTGCTTTTGTTATGCGCACAGAGATTATTTATCTTAATCCTTTCTTTAATATAATTCTCAGTTTTTTTTGGATTATTTTACTGGTTAATGCCTTTAATTTATTGGATATCCTCGATGGTTTGGCGGGAGGGGTGTCGCTAATAACTACTTTTGTTTTTTTTGTTTTTTCGGTTTTAACAAATAATCATTTTGTGCTGCTTATCTCGACTATTCAATGCGCGGTATTGATTGCTTTTTTAAGGTATAATCTGCCTCCGGCGCGGATATTTATGGGGGATGCGGGCAGTCAGTTTCTCGGCTTTTCCCAGGCAGTAATGGCAATATCTTTGAGTTTTGCCCAGACTGGTTCTGAGATCGGCTTGGTTATTCCTTTGGTAATTCTTGCTTTGCCGTTGTTTGATATGTTATTTGTTATTTTTGTTAGGTTAAGACAGGGTAAATCAATATTCCTAAAAAGTAATGATCATTTTGTTTTTAGATTGATTAAAGTTAATTTTTCTAAAAAATCAATATTGCGGATAATGCTTGTTTTAGCGATTATCACAAATTGCTGCGCTTTGCTGATTTTTCTTGTATCAAATATAATGGGGTTATTTGTTTTTATATTGGTTATTAGCATTATGTGTTTGGTCGGGGTAAAATTAAGCCGATTGGAAATAAGTGAATGAGTAAAAAAATCTTAATTTTAGGTGCGGGGCTGGCTGGATTAAGCGCTGGTTTTCATATACAGAATAAGGTTAAAATATTCGAGAAAGAAGAGCAGGTTGGGGGGCTTGTCCGAACGGATATTATTAAGGGTTTTGTTTTTGATTACGATGGACATCTTCTGCATTTTAAAACTAAATACGCGAAACAATTGATTAATAAACTTTTACCTGATCAGCTTTGCGCTCATAAACGCAATGCTTGGATTTACTCTAATGCTGTATATACAAAATATCCTTTTCAGGCAAATACTTTTGGCTTGCCTCTGCAAATAGTAAAAAAATGTATTTTGGGAATGCTTAAGGCCGCCACAAAAACAAAAGATAAAGACTCTCAAAATCTTTATGATTGGATGCTCGATAGCTTTGGCCCGGGGATAACTAAGTATTTTATGTATCCCTACAATTATAAATTTTGGACAATACCGCCGCAAGAGCTGATTCCTGATTGGACAGTGAATTTTGTGCCGCAAGTAAAGCTGAAATCAGTTTTAGACGGAGCGTTTACTTTTAAAACAAAGGCTCTGGGTTATAATAGCGAATTTTATTACCCCTCTGAGGGGGGAATTGATCTTGTTCCAAAAGCATTTGCTAAGCACAGCAAAGCTATCTATACTGGATATGAGGCTAAAGTAATAGATATTGAGCAAAAAACAGTTCTGTTTAAAAACGGAAAAACCGAAGAGTTTACACAGCTTATTTGCTCTTTGCCCATGATTGAATTGAAAAAGTTGATTGTTAATAAAATACCGGAAAACGTAAAAACCGCATTTTCAAAACTTAGATACATTTCGGTCTACAATCTTAATCTGGGAATTGATCGAGCAAAAATAAGCGATAAGCATTGGATTTATTATTCGGAAGATAAGTTTTCATTTTTTCGGGTGGGATTTCCGATGAATTTTTCCAAGAATACCGCTCCGCAAGGTAAAAGTTCTTTGTATGCCGAAGTCTCCTATTCAGAGAATAAGCCCTTGGACAAAAAGGGGATTGATAAATTGATTCACCAGGATCTAATTAAGGCTAAGATTCTGCGCTGTGATGATCAGATTTTAGTTTCGCATGTTAATGATATTAAGTATGCCTATGTTGTCTATGATCATAATTATCGCGATTGCTTAAAAGTATTAAACGCTTTTTTAAAAGCAAATAGTATTTTTGCGGTCGGCCGGTTTGGTAAGTGGAAATATATGTCAATGGAAGATGTGATTATCGACGGGAAGCAGATAGCCGAGGAGCTGGATCAATGAGAAGTTTTGCTCATATAAAAAGTATTTATGATTATCGCAATTTAATCATAAGCTTGACTAAAAAAGAGATAAAAATAAAATATAAATCAGCGGTATTAGGCTGGTTATGGTCATTGCTCAATCCTTTACTTTTAATGGTAGTTTTTAGCTTTGTTTTTACTTTTATTATGAAAATCCAAATTGCCAATTATCCGGTATTTCTCCTGAGCGCGCTTTTGCCCTGGTTTTTTTTAAGTTTTTCTTTAACTGCCGCGGTGACTTCAATTGTTGATAATGCCAGCCTGATAAAAAAAGCTTATTTTCCTTATGAGGTTATTCCGCTTTCAATAGTTGCGGCAAATTTATTCAATTTTTTAATTTCACAGCTATTATTGTTTGTGTTTTTGATTTATTATCGTATTTTTCCCAATGGCGCATGGCTTTATCTGCCATTGATTATCTTGCTCCAGAGTGTATTTGTCGCTGGAATATGTTTAGCTGCAGCAGCTTTGCATACTTTGTATAGGGATGTTAAATATATTGTGGAACTTATTATGCTTGTATGGTTTTACGCGACTCCGATTTTTTATCCGTTGTCGTTTGTCCCGGAAAATATTCGTGTGTTTTTTTACCTCAATCCTTTGAGTTTATTTATAAACGCGTATCGGGATATTTTGCTTTATGCTAAAGTTCCGAGTTTTTTTATTTTGGGATGTATGCTGGCAATAAGCTTTGGTTTTGGATTATTGGGCATTGCCTTGTTTAATAAAAATAAGAAGTTTTTTGCTGATTTTACTTAAGAAAAAAAACCAAGGGAAAATAATGTCAGAGAATGTTATTGAATTTAAAAATATTGCCAAAAAATATTGTTTTAGTTTAGGCAAACAAGCTTTAATCAATAGTTTTCTCGGATTTTTTAAAAAAAACCGGAAAGGGTCAGAGGTTTGGGCATTAAAAAATATTAATTTTTCAGTGGAAAGAGGCCAGATCCTGGGGATTATCGGAGAAAACGCTTCGGGTAAGACAACAATTCTCCGGATTATAAGCCGGATTACGGTTCCGTCTTTAGGCCAAGTAGTAATTAAAGGTAAAGTCGCGGGCTTGCTTGATTTAGGCGCGGGATTTCATCCGGAGTTGACTGGACGGGAAAATGTCTATCTTGATGCCGCGCTTTATGGCTTGGATAAAAAGCAAACAGATGTTTTATTTACAGAAATTGTTGAATTTTCCGGGCTTAATGATTTTATCGATGCTCAGGTTAAAACTTATTCTCAGGGGATGCTTGTGCGTTTAGGGTTTTCTGTGGCAGTACATATTAACCCAGATATATTTTTGATTGATGATAGCTTGGCTGTTGGAGATGAGGAGTTTCAGCGTAAGTGCTTAGCTCGGATTATTCAGATGAATAAGCAAGGCAAAACTATTGTTATTGTTTCGCATGATTTAGATTCTTTGAGTAGAATTGCCAGCCGGGGAATTCTGCTTAAAGACGGACAGATGATTAAGGATGATTCTATTCATAAGTCAATTGTTAGGTATGTTCAGGCAGTGGGTGAAAAAAACTCAATAGCTTGTATAGATAGAGGCAAATTGAGTATTATTTTTAATAGCGGAAGGATTGCATTGCTTTGGGATGGGAAACCAATAACCTGTGATTTTGGCGGATATTTAAGTGTAAAAGTTTTAGATAAGTGGCTTATGTCTTGGCAGGCGCACTGGCAGGTAATTGAAAGAGAAAATGATTTTTTTAAAGTACAAGGCCAATGGCCAAATTCACCAATATCAGCAGAAATAGAAATAAAATTGGATAGTGACAGGGGTTTTGCCTGTTCGGCAAAAATAAATCTAGGGGTTCAGGTTATTGTGGATAAGGCTGTTTTTGGTTTTATGTTTAATGATAAATATACACAGTATTTGAATGCTGATAAAATTGAGCAGATCGCAGGCATGGAAAATTCTGCTGATGAACAATGGCAGGATTTGTATAGGACTGATCAGAGTAATGCTTTACTGGTATTATCTGCATCAGATGAGATTCCTGCGGTTTGGGCTGAATTTTATCTGGATCAGCAAAAAGGTTTTGGCCTGATTCAGGTAAAAAATGAAAGTTTTGAGGCAAGTGTTATTCAGGCCCAGGTTTTGTTGCAGCATCAATCAACGGTGACTTGTAAAACCGTTATCCAGTTGCTGGATAAAGCAGCGCTTGAACAAAAAATAATAGTGCAGCAAGAACAAAGGACTATAAACAGTAATAATTTAAGTCTTAAATTAGAACAAAAAGGTTTTAAATTTTTTGATGATCAGAGGGCTATAATTAAAGCTTCTGGATTAAAATTTGGATTTCAGCATAAAAACCATTTTTATAATATATTTGATGGAAAATGGGATATTGAAAAATGTGCTTTGTCTGAATTCATGATTAACTCTGATTTTATTGCGCTGGGACTTAGCGCGGAGTTAAATTTAAGTTTAAAAGACAATGAGTTAATAATAAAGCTTGAGCTTAAAAATAAACAAAGTAAACAGCAGCCTCAGCCATTAATCCATATTGATGCTGAATTTGTTGATGATTATGCTTCCTATTTTTCATTAAATCAGGAAAACGATTTTTTGACAGCAACTGAGTTTGATGAAAAAATTATTCTCAAAGAAGCTAAATGCGGATTTGTTGGTTTGAATCTCAGGAGCAAGAGCTTTGAAAGTATAATTTTTAGTTGTGAAGATAATACTCAAATATCTTTGTATAACTGTCGTCAGGAAATCGGAGCAAGGCGTGTGCAGTTGACAAATAAGGATATGAATTTTATCAAAGCAACGATAAGCAGGATTAGCCATAAGAGCCAGAAACAAGATTTTCTTTTAAATCAAAGCGAAAAATTTAAAATACAAGATCAATTTGCTGATGACGCTTTAAGTATTGATTCTAGTCAAGATAGATTGCAGGTTTTCTTAGGGGCCAGAGAAATCACTGCTTTAGATGGATTTACCAGCGGAATATTTTTAAACAAGCGTTGGTATGAATCACATGCGCTGGCTAAGATAATCGAAAAAAAAGAAAATGTTTTATTTGTTACTATTCAGCGCAAATTTCCAAATATTACTGAATATTGGCAATTTGAATTAAAACAACAGAGTCTTATTTGGAAAGTTTATTTGGAATCTTCTGAGGAATTAGAAGATTTTGAGTATAAAGCAGGGATTATGTTAAGCCCGGAGTTTGAGCAATGGATTAATGCTTATGAAAAAAATAGATTTAATAAAGATGTAAAAGAAATGAAAATTATTGAACTTAAAGAAGTGAATAGCTGTTTGCTGGGCGCGGCTGCTGATGACCTTGGATGTTCTGTTTTGTTTGAGCAGGATAATTTGCCAGAGCAAACATATGTGCCTTTATTGCAGCATTCAAATCGGACTCGGGTATTGCAGTTTTGTTCTAAATTACAGCCAAGAATTTGGGGTAAAAACAGGAAATTAGTATTTAGCAGTAGTTTAAAAGCAGTAAGTAAAGTTGCTTGGCAAAAATTAATTGACGAATATTGTAATCAGGCTTTTTCAATAATCCCTACTAATGATAGCCAATTAACCGCAATCCAGCAGAAAATAGAGTTTTATTTTAAAGGAAAACCAATAAGTGCTGAATGCGGCTTGGCAGTGAGTATAAGTGCTGATGATGAATTTGATTCTTTTCGCGGTGATTGGGAGATTAAAAAACAAGATGAAAATATCCTGAATATTAGGATTACATATAATAGTGCTCAGTTTGCCCAGAACTGGTATTTGCAAGTAAAGAATGGCTATATTTATTGGAAAGTAGAACTTGAAGTTTTTGAGCAAATAGTAATATCTTCTCTGGTAATAAATTTATTTTTACCGAGTAATTTTGTTAATTGGTTGAGTGATCAATCCCAAGGCTTTATTGATTTTAAAAATCAGAGCGATGATTTAAAATCGATAAGTTTGATTGATAATCGCACAAGATATATGATTTTAAGACAAAATAATGCTGCAGATGTTCAGCCGGTGTCAATTGCTTTTGCTCCTTTAGTGGATATGCGGCAATGGCTTTTTCAAATGTACCGACCGGCAAATAAAGATATAGTTGCTTTGGGTATAAAGCGTTTATTTGCTGATGCAAAGCTTGTTCTTGATCTAGGTAGACATGAATTGTTTAAAGCAAATTTAGAGATTTTTTCTGGAGATACTTTTAATCAAAATATAATTAATCAGGAAATTGTATCGATAAATACTATTTCCAAGAATAAACTTAAAGTGATTTTTGAAAAAGCTAAAATAAAACTGTTTTTTGCTGATAAACAGCTTAGCAATGGATTGGGTTTATATACTGGCATAAAATTAGACGATCAATGGGCTGATTCTTCTCAAGAAATGTGGCAGATAGATTCAGAGTCAACTATGATAGAGGCAAAGCTCTGCATTGGGAAAGTCCAGCAAATTCATAAGCTTAAGTTAATCAGTGATAAACAATTGAACTGGAATATTTGCTTTGAATTAGGCCAAGAAAATGTTGAGCAGATAATCGTGGGGATAATGTTGAGCAAAGAATTTATTGCTTGGCATACATCTGGTGGTGATTCCCAATCTGGAGAATTTTCTGATAAAAATAAAGATGATTCTTGGCAGCAGATAATTGTTTCAGAAAAACCAATAGCTTTAAGCAGTATGAGTAAGCAGATGCCTAAGATTACTTGGGAATCTGAGTGCAGCATTGATTGTGATAATATTATTGAAGATACAGATAAAAATCATAATAGCCGAGTGCTTGTAAGTAAAACAAAGAAGATATCAGCTAAAGATAAAAGAATCGAATTTAACATAAGTATAAAAATTGATGAATGATGATTAATCGTGGAGATTAAATATGAGTAATATTGTTGATAATAAAGAAAATATTGATAATCAAGAAGAAGTTACTAATCTTACTTTTTGTTGTTTTAGTATTTGTGATGATTGTATGTTGCGCTGCCGGATGTGTCAAAAATGGAAAGAAGATCTTTATATTAAATCCAATCGCGGGCAAATGACTCTGGAAGACTGGAAACAAAGTGCTTTGTTTTTGCGTAAGATTGCCCCAGATGATTTTATTATAAATTTCGGCGGAGGTGAAATTACTACTGTTCCTTGGCTGTTTGACTTGGTTAAATTCTGTCATGATTTAGGGTTTAGAACTAATATTGCTACCAATGCTTTTATTGTGGATAAACAAATGGTTGAGAAAATGCATGCAAGCGGTCTGGATTATATTAATATATCTTTGGATAGTTTGGATAGGAAGACCCATGATTATTTGCGGGGGGTAGAAGGGGTTTATGCTAAGGTTATGCAGGCCATAGATCTTGTAAATGAATACGCGCCGAATACGCAGATAAGCATTTGTTCTATAATTATGCAGCCGACATTGCCCGGAATGGTTGATTTGGTTAAATGGGTTCAGCAGAACGAGAAGGTCAATATGATCTATCTTATGGTATTGATGCAGTCTAATAATACTGAGCAGCAAGATAAATGGTGGAAGGATGATGCCTTCAATGAACTGTGGCCAAAAGATTATAAACAGGTAGAAGCGGTTTTAGATGAGCTGATTGAGCTTAAGACAAAAGGTTATAAAATATGTAATCCTGTAGACCATCTTGAGGCTTATAAAACATATCTTCATGATCCGGATACTTATGTAAAACAAAGCAGCTGCAATATTGATCATGCTATTCACATTAGTTCAGTAGGCGATATGTTTATGTGCTATCGTCATGAATGTTTAGGGGATGTAAGGGATAAAACAATAGAACAAATGTGGAAAAGTGAGAAGGCAAAATCAGTACGTAAACAAATTAATAATTGCCGGGAAAATTGCCATTTTTTGCTTAACTGTAAATTTGAAGCATGAAAAGCAGCGATTAGAGTTTAGCGATTTAGGGGCGCTGCTTGCCTGCGCCCGTTTATAAATGATAATAATTGTTTACGGGCCGGGGCAAGCGCGGCCCCTACGTTACGGATTTTATGACTGAAAATAAAACATTACCTACATATTGCTGTATTGCCTTGCTTGAGAGCTGTTTTATGCAGTGTAAGATGTGTTTTAAATGGCATAGCCCTGTAGATTACCGAGATCCTCATGAGCCGACATTAGGCCAATGGCAGGAGTTTATCTGCCAATTGGCTGATATGTGCAGGGATAGTAAGCCTCGGATTAATTTTGCCGGAGGGGAGCCATTAGCTAGAAAAGAAACGATTGAGCTTATTGCTTGGGCAAATAAGCAGGGGTTTGATACTTTGTTGGCTACCAATGCATATTTACTTGATGAGCTTATGGCGCAGGATTTGGCCAAAGCAGGTTTAAAGCAGATAACCATATCCTTGGATTCAGTGAATCCTTTGACTCATGATTTTTTGCGCGGTAAAGCCGGCAGCTTTGATAAAGTCTTAGCGGCTATAGAAAACCTGGCTGAATACGCGCCTAAGATAGTCATAGATATAACAACCACAATATCAGGTTATAATATTAAAGACGCGGTAGAACTGGCGCTTTGGGCGAATAAAGATAAACGCATTCATGGTATTGGTTATCAGGCAATTACTCAGCCGTTTAATACTGAATTTGACCTTAAATGGTATGAAAATCAAAAATATGTTTTTTTATGGCCAAAAGATCAGAAAATTGTATCTCAGGTAATGCAGGAATTAGCAAAACTTAAAAACAGTGCTGATTTGCGCAAGGATTTTGTAATTGAAAATCCGCCTAAGCAGTTTTCGGTATTTGCTAAATATTTTGCTCAGCCAAGTGATTTTATCAAACAAGGTTATTGTCATATTGATACCAATGCTTTAAATATTACGCCCACAGGCAATGTGCACATATGTTTTGATAAGCCGGCAATTGGAAATATAAAAAAAGATAATATAACTGATATCTGGTTTGGGCAAAAAGCAGAAGAGATACGCAAACAGATAAAAGAATGCCGAAAGAACTGTCAATCATTGGTGAATTGCAACTTTAATGATAAAGAAGAATATGTTTAATAAAAATTTAGAAAAATTCACACAAATTGAAAAAGCGGAATTTGCCTCAATGGGCATTACGGATAAATGTATGCTCAAGTGTAAAATGTGTTATAAATGGCAGCCGGATATTTTTATTAAAAGTGAACAAGCCGATTTAGCTCCTACGCTTGAGCAGTATCAGGACTTGATAAAAGGTCTGAAACAGATTGTTAGCGATGATTTTGTGCTTAATTTTGGAGGCGGAGAAGCTTTGCTGCACCCTGATATATATGAATTGATTAGTTGTGCGGATAAAGCTGGAATGAGGACTAATTTGGTTTCCAATGGATATTTGATTGATAAAAAAGTTGCCAAAAAATTAGCTGGATCAGGACTTAAAACAATAAAACTTTCTTTGGATAGCATGAATGAAAAGAAACATGATTATTTAAGAGGAGTAGCAGGAGTTTACAATCAATTAATGCGGGCAATTGATAATCTTGATGTTCATGCGCCTAATATAGAAATGGCATTGATCAGCGTAATATATGAACAGAACTATAGCGGTATTATTGATTTGGTAGAATGGGTTAATAATAATCCAAAGATAAAAGATGTTAGCTTGACTGTAGCGATGCAGCCGAATAATACTTTGCCGGAAAAGAAGTGGTGGAATGGTGAATACGGGTTTTTATGGCCGAAAAATAAAAAGGCAATAAGTGTTATATTGGATCAATTAATAGAATTAAAATCAAATAATTATAAGATAAATAATAGCATTGCTCAGCTTAAGGCAATGAAAAAATATTTAATTAATCCTGAGGATTTTGTTAAAAAAACAAATTGTAATATGGATAAAGCAATTCATATTAGTTCTATTGGTAAGATTTATCATTGTTTTTTCTTTGATCCGATTGGAGATATTCATCAGTCTACAAATATTAGTAATATATGGAACTCTGAAAAGGCAAGGATGATCAGGCAGGATATAAGGAATTGTAAACAAAACTGTCATTTTTTGATAAATTGTTTTTTTGAAGAAGATGAGTGAAGCTTATAGGTATAAGCTTCAAGTCTCAAGGACACAAAGTAGGGGCGGCTCCCCGTGGCCGCCCGATAATAAATACAGAATTACAATCGGACAACATATTTGATGTAAATAAATTATTAGGCAATGGGCCGGCACAGGGACCGGCCCGGAATAATATATAATTAAATAAATAGGTGAAATTATTAATAAGCGGGCGCAGGCAAGCAGCGCCCCTACTATAAAGGGTAGGAATAATTATTTAGGCGGGTTTGAAGTAGGGCCACGGCGTGACGTGGCCGATACTGATTTATAAATATGAAATAAATAAAGAAAATAGAGAATGAAAAAAACAGATAATATTAAATTAACATACTGTGATTTGGGAATTGCTTATCAGTGTAATTTTAAATGTAAAACCTGTGAATTTTGGAAGAATAGTCCTTTAAATAAGGATAATGTGCTTTCTATTGAGCAGTGGAAAAATGTCTTGGATCAGCTGAGTGAATTAGTTGATAAGCAAATTTGTACGATAAATCTGTCTGGTCCTGGAGAACCCTTATTACGCGATAATATATTTGATTTAATAAAGCATGGAAGAGATTTAGGACTTAAAATCCAGATAATATCTAATGGTTTTTGTGTGAATAAGCAGATTGCCGCGGATATTGCTGCAAGCGGGCTTAAGTTTATTAGTTTTTCTCTTGATAGCCTAAATCCTGAAACTCATAATTATCTAAGAGGAAAAGATAATGCTTTTGAGTATGTAATGAGGGCAATTGATAATATTTCTTTGGCTTGTCCGGATATTTGTATAGGGATTAATACGGTGATAAGTAAAGTAAATTTAAATGAGATAATTGAACTGACGCAATGGGTTGAAAATGACAAGCGTTTAGCTTATATAAATTTTCAGGCAATTGCTCAGCCGTTTTCTTATCATCAAGCAGCGGATATTGAGTGGTTTAAGAAATTGGAATATCAGCAGCTTTGGCCTGATGATAAAAAGGTAATTGAGCAGACAATTGCTCAGCTTATTGAATTTAAACAAAAAGGATATAAGCTATCTGATGATATTTCGCAGTTAAAGGTATTTAAACAGTATTTTTTAGATCCTTTAACTTTTATCAAAAAAACCAGATGTAATTTGGCTAAAGTCGGGGTTCTTAATATTGATCCGGCAGGCAATGTGTCAAAATGCCAGATGGTTGGAATAATTGATAATATTAAAGGTGAAAAAAATCTTAAACAAATCTGTCTATCTGAAGAGGCGGAAAAACATATAGCCTTGATAAATAATTGTCAAAGAAATTGTCATTTAGTTGTCAGTTGTCATTTTTGTAGCGAATAGGGTAGGGCCACGGCGTGACGTGGCCGAATGGGTATAATAATATAGATTATTAAAATTAATCAAATAATTTATACGCGGGCGCAGGCAAGCAGCGCCCCTACGGTTAATTAACACGCTATACGACTGAAACAGTTGGAGAAATATTATGCGGATATTAAAAAAGATTATAGCAAAGCTGAATAAGTATGAATTTGTTAATGCAAACACAAAACTTATTGTTGGCAATAAACAAGTTCAGGTTTATTACAAAAAAACAAAAATAAGCAATGATTTGGGGCTGCACACTGCTTTTCTAATCAACGGGTCCTGGCATGATACAAGTAGCGGGATTTGGCAGATAGAAAACAAACAGGATGTTTTGCATATAACTGTTGATTGGGAAAATCTGCCGATTAGAGTGCTTTGGCAAATAAGCAAAGAAAAAAATGGATTTTCCTGGATTGTTTATTTAGATATTAAAGATTCGATGAAAATTACAAAATCTTATAGCGGGATAACCTTGCAGCATGGTTATGAACAATGGTTTAGTGAAGCCGAACAGGGGATTTTTCCGGAAATCAAAGATACTTGGGAATCTGTTTTTCTCGCTGATCCGAAATCAAAGGTTTTTGGCTTAGAAAAAACAGCAGCTTTTCCGGGAATTATTTTCAAGAATTTATTTCATGGCCAATTGCTGATTCAAAATTCACCGAAAAGTAATTCCAGCCGGGCATTAAGAATCGAAAGGGATTATTATGATCAACCGATGGTTCAATCCAGGCAAAAATTATTAAAAGCAGAAATCCTTTTTGCTGATGAGCAAATTTTGTTTGCTAAAATAAAGCAGCAGAGCATTGTTCAATCTTTGCAGAACCGGCAGCTTATTGAAGCTAATCTAAAGCTTGAGCTTAAAGATCAGACCATTCAATTGTTTTGGGGTGATCAGCAGCTGACAAAGGGAGCTGGTCTGCATTCTGCCTTATGTGTGGCTGGACAGTGGTTTGATTCCAGTAAATGTATTTGGCAAATCGAGCGGATAAATGCTCAGTCGATATATATTGATATTGATTGGCGGCCTTTGGCTATCCGCCAGTCATGGCAGATAATGATTAATAATGAACATTGTATTGAATGGAAAGTAAGCACAGATATAATTGATGCAAACGCAGTGATTGAAAAGCAGGTTGCGGGATTGGTTCTAAAACCGGAATATAAACAATGGTTTGGCGGATATGAATCGGGAAATTTTTCTTCAGAATTTGCTGATTGGCAGCAGATAATTAAAGATAAGGCGGATGGAGTAATTGGTTTGAAATCCCAGGATAAAAATCCCGGAATTATGTTTAAAACTAAAAAACCAAGCTGTGATTATCTGCTTGTCCAGAATTCAGATCAGCTAAATCAAGCGCGTTATTTGCAGGCTTTTCGGGAAAGTGATTTACCGGGGGAAAGTGAGTTTGTCCTGGAGATTTCTATAATCCCGGAAAATGATTTAATTGAGCAGCATCTTATTAAAAAAATGCATGATTTGATTATGCATAAAGGCATTGAAAATAATAAGATTAAATTATTAGCGGATAAAGGTCGATTGCGGATTTTCTGGAAAAACAAGGAAATAACCACTGATATTGGTTTACATACAGCTTTGTACTCTGGTAATCACTGGTATGATTCTGGAAAAATAAATTGGGATGTAAATAAAATTTCAAATTCACAAATGGAAGTAATAATAGATTTTAAACCTTTCCCCGCAATTCAGAAATGGAATATCTGTTTAAAAGATGATCAAGCTATTGATTGGAATGTCATTACCGAGCTTAAAAAAGCAGTGGAAATCAAACAGCGCAAGTCAGGAATAATCTTAAATTCTGGATATAAACGCTGGTTTAATTCATTTGAACAAGGTTTGTTTCCCGAACAGTTTGGTTTTTGGCATGATATCATCCGCAATCGCGATGGCGAGACATTCGGTACTTATGCTGATAATGGTTTGCCGGCAGTAATGTTTTCGATTGACCCGGATCATATGTCTTTGATTCAAAACGCGGATCAGATTGTCCAAGGCAGGGCTTTGCAGGCGCAGGTAATTGAGACAGAGCAAACTAGTAAGTATCCTCAAGGAAAGAGCCTTGAATTTAATGGCAGGATTTATCTGAGTGATGATAATAAATGCATTGATGATTATAAATATCAATCCCAGCCATTGCGGCTTGAACCGGAATCAAGCTATATATATGCTGATAATTCTGCTTTGCATGATCGGATTGCTAAAGTTGAGGAATTTGAAAATAAAATAAGTAATTTGCGTAAGCTTAAAAACCAAGGAAAGATTCCCGAGATAACCATTGGGGTCTCCAGATATAATTTCTTTAAGCTAAATGAGATCCTTCAGTTTGTTGCTCAGGAAATTGGCAAGCCAATTGATCTGCGCTCATTGACCTTAAATATTTTCCCTTTAAAAAGATTGCGCCGTAATTTTATTGAATACCTTGATGAATTAAAAAAAATCGCTAAACGCATCGGCGGAATTGAATTTGTCCTGGCTGATGATAAATTATTTGAACTGCTTACCGAGATTTACACTCAGGCGGAAATAGATAATGAACGGCAATTATTGCGTTTATTGGGCGTAATCTGTGAACATGCTTTTATTGGCCCTCAGATAGTTGTGATTGATCCTTATCATCGCTGTAATGCCAATTGCGTGCATTGTTGGGTGCATACGCCAAGCATAAACCATCCTCAGGAATTTCTTGATCGTAAACTTAGTTTTGACGCTTTTAAAAATATAGCTGATGATTTAAGTGATCTTTATACTGATCTGATGATTTTTCAAGGAGACGGCGAACCTTTATTGCATGAACGTTTTTTTGATATGGTTAAGTATGGAAGAGCTAAAGGCATTGAAGTGTCATTTTTTACCAATGGCTTGCTGCTGAATAAAGAAGTGGCTAAGAAAGCAGTTGATTATGGGGTAAGTGAGATTTTTTGCAGTCTGCCAGCGGGAAAAGCTGAAACTTTTGCTAAGATAAATACTAAACAGGATGAAAAAGCTTTCTCAACTATATTGGAAAATCTTAGGTATTTATCTGATTACAAAAAACAGACTAAAGCAAAAACCCCTCGTTTGATTGTTACCCATGTTATTCATACAATGAACGCCCATGAACTTGTCCAAATGGCGGAAAATGATATTGCTATTGGTGCGGATATAATGCGTTTTTATTTGGTTCGTTTGGATAAAAACATTGAATTTCTAAAACTAAAACCTGAGGATATTCAGGCGATTAAGCAGGCCTTGCCAAAAATCAAACAAATGGTTAATGGAAAAAGCATTCAATTACTTGATACAACTGAGTTTCAGCTAAACAATTTTGAACCGCAGACTGGTTCATGGTCTAAAGATGTGTTTTTGCAAAAAGGCTGCGCCTTAGGTTGGAATTTTAGTCTTATTCCCGCGGCCGGAGATGTGAGCTTTTGCTGCCATTTAAGAACAGTGGGATATTTAAAAGATAAGTCATTTAAGGAAATCTGGAATTCACCGGAATATGAGCGCTTTCGTTACCAGGCGAAATATTTAAATGAGCATAAACAGGAAAAATTCCTTAATGGCACTCCGATGTTTGATGATTATTGTCAGCACTGCGATACTCATCAGGTAATCCGCGATGTTTGGGACAAGTTCGCTCTATATAATTTAGAAGAATTTTTAACATAGAAATATTTTTCAGAGAGAGTTTTTATTTATGAAAATAGTATTGGTTAATCTGCCTTGGAAACACAATAATCGCTGGGGAGTAAGAGCTGGCTCACGTTGGCCGCATATAAAAGATCATACGGAAAATAATTATCTACCGTTTCCATTTTATTTGGCTTATGCCGCGGCTTTGCTGGAAAAAAATGGATTTGAAGTTGAGATTATTGACGCGATCGCGGATAAACTTTCAGAAAATGATTTTTTCCAGAAAATAGTTAGTTTAAAACCGCAATTACTGGTTGCGGAAACATCGACTGTTACTTTGGCACATGATCTTAGAATGCTTATTCGCCATAAAGATCATTTTCCCATAGCGCTTTGCGGTCCGGAAGTGCAGCTTGAAGATCCGAAATTTTTGGAAAAAACTAATTTCATTGATTATCTGATGTTTGGAGAATATGAACAGACATTACTTGAGCTTTGCACAAATCTTAAAGATAGAAGCCTCTTAAGCGATGTTGCCGGACTTATTTATAAGCAAGATGGAATTGTGATTAAAAATTCTGCCCGGTCTTTAATCCAAGATCTTGATTCTTTGCCTTGGCCGCAGCGTAAAAAATTACCGATTAAGCGCTATAATGATTCTCCCGGTGATATCCCTGTGCCTTGTGCTTCAATGTGGGCAAGTAGAGGCTGTCCGTTTCAATGCAGTTTTTGTTTATGGCCGCAGGTAATGTATAAAGGTGGTTCATATCGGGTAAGAAATGTGGTGGATGTTGTTGATGAAATGGAATACTTAGTCAAACAGCTGGGATTTAAATCAATTTATTTTGATGATGATACCTGGAATATCGGAAAAGAGCGGATTTTTGCTTTTTGCGATGAATTGGAAAAAAGAAATCTTCAGATCCCTTGGGCAATTATGGCTAGAGCTGAACTTATGGATGAGCCGCTGCTTGAGCGGATGCGCAAAGCCGGATTATTTTCTGTTAAATACGGAGTAGAATCATCATCGCAAAAATTATTGGATAATATTAGCAAAGGAAGTGATCTTAAAAAAGTTGAGGAAGTAGTTAATTATACCAAATATTTGGGTATCAGGACGCATTTGACTTTTACTTTTGGTTTGCCTGGCGAAGACGCGCAGACAGTCAAGGATACAATTGAATATGCCAAGAAATTAAATCCGACTTCTGTCCAATTTTCTTTAGCTACTCCTTTTCCCGGAACTCGGTTTTATGATGAAATGGATAAAAAGGGATATATTTTAGATAAGAACTGGGAAAATTTTGATGGCAATCACAGCTGTGTTATTAGAACTAAAGCTTTGTCTGCAAAACAGCTTTTACAAGCAAAAAAAACTGCTTATAAGCAATGGGAAAAGCATATCCAAATGAAATTGAAAAAACTCCAGCCTTTAAAGCCTCAGAGTTTAAAGCAAAAATTAAGCGAATCATTAAAAAATAAAGGTTTGATTGCCACGTTCTTAAAAGTAATTGGTTTTTTGATCAGGCGGTTGATGTTTTTGCCCTTAAGACTTAGACAATATTTTAGCCGCAAACTTTGGATTATTGAAGAAACAATATCCAATGCTAATACTAAAATTATTTTTAGCGAAGGTAGAGTGAGATTATATTGGAAGAATAAGGAAGTAAGCAAAGATGTGGGTATAAATACATCTATGCATTGCGGCGATCGCTGGATTGATTCATCTTTGGCAAATTGGAAATTGGAGAAAACAGCGGGAAATAGTATCAAGGTGAAGTTGAAGTGGGATCAGGAACCAGTGCGCCAACAATGGCTGATTAGCATTGAAGCAGATGATACCATCAAATGGTCTAGTGAAATGCAGATTGATCAGGATTTGGAAATAATGGAATACAAGGCAGGGTTGCTCCTGGAGAGTAAATATACAATGTGGAAAGATGATTTAGGTACAGGTATATTTCCTAAAATAACAGAATGGGAAGAGATTGAATTATATAATTCCAATAGTTCTTTGCTTTGGGCAATCAGTCAAAATAAAAATCCAAGTTCTTTTCCGGATATTGAACTTAGAACTTTGACAGCTTATACAGACAATACTTATCCGCAGATCCAGAATACTGACAAAAAAATCAATGGTCGAATTTTTCAAATGCGCAGATTGAAAATTGATAGATTCCAGCCAGGAGTGTATGATTATTTTAACCTGGAGATTAATTTAAGACAAAATCAGCAATCGCAAACCAATGCGGTTCAAGAGTACAAAACAAAGGTACCTTTAAAGTTTATCAAAGAGCAGGTTAGCAATAAGGGGCTGCTTGCGGTAATTAAGAAAATCATTTCATATCTTAATCCCCGAAAACTCAGAGAATATTATTCAGATATAATCGGAGTTATTGATGGAAGCATGGCTTATAAAGGACCGTTTTGCGCGCAAGTAGACCTTACTAATGATTGTAATAATGACTGCATTGGCTGCTGGTGCAATTCACCTTTATTAAAAGATAAGCAGATTAGTGAGCAGGTAAAACAGCAGACATTGCCTTTAGAAGTGGTTAAAAAAACGATAAATCAACTTAAGAGTCTGGGCACAAAGGAGATATATTTTGCCGGAGGCGGAGAGCCGTTTATGCATCCGCATATTATGGAAATTCTGAACCATGTTAAAGCGCTTGGTTTGCGTTGTTATATTAATACAAATTTTACTTTGGTAACTGAAGACATGGTAAAACAGCTGGTGGATATTGGTGTAGACAATCTAGTTGTCAGTATTTGGGCTGGAACAGCGAAAACATATCATCAAACTCATCCCAATAAATCTGAAGCAATGTTTTATCAGCTAAAAGGAGTGCTTAAATTACTTAATTCGCTTAAGCATAAAAAACCACAGGTAAATGTTTATAATGTGATCTCAAATCTGAATTATAAAGAACCTGAGCAAATGGTTGATTTTGCTTTAGAATCTGGCTGTGATTCCCTGGAATTTACAGTTATTGATACAATTCCTGATGCGACAGATGCTTTGATGCTCAGTGATCAACAGAGAAAAGTAGTAATCGAAGCTTGTAATAAAATTAAACAGCGTTTGGAAACAGGGGATTTAAAAAATAAGATTGAGGTTTTACAGTTTGAGCAGTTTATCCGTCGGGTTGATAATTCTGATGCTAAAATCGCCCAATATGATAATGATATTTTAAACCAAATGCCTTGTTATATGGGCTGGCTGTTTGCCCGGATTTTGGCTGATGGCAATGTTAATTTTTGTCTAAAAGCGCATCGGATTCCTGTGGGCAATATTTATGCTCATGATTTTCTTCATATCTGGAATAACCGCAAACAGCAGGAATTTAGAAAGCGTGCAATGTCTGTGCCTAAAAAAGATGTATTTTTCTCCTTTATTGGCAATGACCCGGATGTAAAAGTCGGTTGTTTTAAAGGTTGTGACGATCTTGCGCGTAATATACATATGCACAAAAAGATCCAATCTTTAACGCGTTTGGAGTATAAATTATTAAGAGTAATTTTATACTGGATAAAATTGAAAAATTATTTTAAAGGAAAAAACTTTTCTCAGGCAATAAAAAATAAAATTGTTCAAAGGAAAATACTTGATAAGAAAATCATCAGACAAGGGAAACTTAAGGCAGTTTATCAGTCTGAGGGCATAAAGCTATATTGGGCTGAGCAGGAGATTACCCAGAGCATTGGCTTGAATACATCAGTGTGTATCTTTGGGCTATGGTATGACTCGTCTAAAGCAAAGTGGGAAGTGTCTAAACACAATGATCATGAATTAGAACTGAAAAGTACTTGGAATAATATTCCGATTTCTCAAGTATGGAAAATTAAACTTAATAGCGATTGTTTACTCCAATGGGATATTGCTTTGATAGTTGATTCTAAAATAGAGATAGAGCAGACAAAATCAAGCATTATGATTTCACCGCTTTATAAAAAATGGCAAATCAATAAAGAGTCTGGCAAATTCCCCAGTTCAATGAATTGGCAGCAGGCAGAGATCAATAGTACTGACGCAAAACAAATTAAAGTTATGTCTGTTAAAACAGGAAACACTGATTTGCCGGAATTATTTTTTGATTTTTCAGAAAACAGTGATCTTGAGTTGAGACCGCAGATTCAGAACGCGGATAAGCTGATAAATTCTCGGATTATATCAGCACAGAATATAGAAGCAGATAGTGGCAGAATTTTTCTGCCAGGAGATGTGAATAATTTTTGTTTAAAACTAAACATAAAAGGTAGTAAATGAGTAAAGTAATTTTAGTTAATTGTCCTCCTTGGGGGGTGGTGATGCCGCCTTTGGGAATTGCTTATTTGTCAGCATACTTAAAATTAAAAGGTGTTCCGGTAGATATTTTTGATTTAAATCTTGATCTGTATGAGCAGGCTGATTCAGCCCAGCAGTTGTTTTGGCAATTGGATGAAATAAATCGGATAAAACCCTGTGATATTGCTGAAAATATTTTTAAAGCTTTTGGAAATCGGATTGATGAATTTATTCAGAGTTTATCTGGATATACGATTATTGGGTTTTCCACAAATAATCTGATCAGTGCTATTTTTGCTGGATTTTTGGCGAAAAAAATCAAAGCCAAATATAAGGATAAAACTATAATCCTTGGCGGGCCGGGAATATATCATAGTTGGGATAGAAAGACAGTAGCCAAAGAGAATATAGATTTTTTTATTATTGGTGAAGGCGAAGAGGCTTTGCTTAAATTTTTAAATGAATTTGAGATCAATCGATCTCCTGATTATTTGTGTTCTAAAGTTCCTGGGCTGCTTTACGCGCAGGAATCGTCAAATGTGGTTTATCTGCCTTGGCAGCCAGTAAAAGATTTAAACAGTTTAGCTTTTCCTACCTTTGAGGAATTTGATTTAAGTAAATACAATAGTAATAGTAAATATCATCCTTTGCCCATGCTGATCAGCCGCGGCTGCATTAATCAATGCAGTTATTGCATTGACTGGTATATTTGTTCTGGTTTTCGCATGCGACGACCAAAGCTGATTATTGAGGAAATGAAGTATCTCAAACAAAAATATAATATAAGCCATATTGAGTTTAATGATTTGCTTTGTAACGGCAATTTATATGGTTTGCATAAACTTTGTCAACAAATGCAGCAGGAAAATTTGAACCTTACTTGGATAAGCTATGCGGCAATAAGAAAAAACATGACTCAGGAACTGCTTAATGATATGAAAAAGGCAGGATGTAATTCCCTGTGTTATGGTATAGAAAGCGGATCAGATGCGGTTCTTGGCAAAATGAACAAGCATTACAACTCTGCTGATGCTAAGCAAGTAATTGAAAAAACATTTAAAGCGGAAATTCAAGTGAGCCTGAATATAATAGTTGGATTTCCCGGAGAAACCGAAGCTGATTTTAAGCAGACAATTGATTTTCTTAAATCCAATAGTAAATATATTTCTCAAGTAACTAATGTTTCTTCTTTTGTGCTTATGCCTGGTTCTGATGTGGGAATTTATCCACAACGCTTTGGAGTGAAATTTCTTGATCCGCTCGATCCTGGCAAATGGACTGATGCAAATTGGTTGACTCAGGCAGAACGCAATCAGCGGGTGGGACGGATATGTGACTTGCTCAAGGAATTAAAGATTAAAAATCTGATTGTAAATTATCAGGATAAAAATGCTAAGGTTTGTAATATTAAAAATGAAATTCCACAGCAAATAACTGATAAGTCAGATGGAATTATTGATTTATCAGATTTGAAATCAAGAGGGTTCAAAAGAAGAAATAAAATACTTAAATTTGCTGTGCTTGGGATATTGCTTATCGCAAGCATTATTATTGATTTTTATTTAAATGTTTTAAAAAAACTGCGGGGCTCAATTATTTTCCCCGGAAACTGATTAGAATGCAGTGTATAGCGAATAGTAGGGCCACGGCGTGACGTGGCCGATACTAATACAGTTATCAAAAATTGTAGGGGCCGGGCTTGCCCCGGCCCGGAATAATGTACAATTATATAAATAGGTGAAATTATTAATAAGCGGGCGCAGGCAAGCAGCGCCCCTACTATAAAGGGCAGGAATAATTATTTAGGCGGGTTTGAAGCCTGATTTTGATAGGACTGGCAAAATCAGAGATTCATCCTCGGAGTCCCGCAGGATGCGGGACGAGAATGAGCCAAAATGATTG
>Ga0180007_10002502_pt1 | contig 21860 bp, 24 predicted proteins | sample MM_PC_MetaG_FD_121122 | JGI IMG/M metagenome (GOLD analysis project Ga0180007, IMG submission 121122) | Groundwater microbial communities from the Aspo Hard Rock Laboratory (HRL) deep subsurface site, Sweden - MM_PC_MetaG | ecosystem: Environmental > Aquatic > Deep subsurface > Groundwater... | reverse complement strand
TTTCGTGGAATTTCGTCCCGCCGTTTGATTTTACCGCCCAATTCCTTGCGAGCCGCGCCGCAAGGCGCGGCGAGCAAACTATCGCTTTGGCTTCCCAAAAATCAAGAAGTCCAGTTTGGTGCCGAAGAGAGGACTTGAACCTCCACGGGCAAAAACGCCCACAGGCCCCTCAAGCCTGCGTGTCTACCAAATTCCACCACTTCGGCGCTAAACTTAATTTAATTTTACTTAGAGGCCTTCTTTTCCTGCAACCTTTTCTTATAAGTTCTTAAGTAACCTAATTTGGCTTGACGAACCTTGGCTTGTTTTTTAATTTCGATCTTAACGATATTCGGAGAATAAAGAGGAAAAATTTTTTCTACGCCTATGCCTTCAGAAATTTTTCTGACGGTAATAGTAGCTCCTTTTTCCCGGCCATGTTTTCGCCCTAAAACCATGCCTTCAAAAATCTGAACTCTTTCTTTTTCTTCGCCCTTGGGATTTTTTTCTTTAATTTTTTTATGAACCCTAATAGTCATTCCTGGTTTTACTTCAGGAAAACCTTTCTGGGATTTATCTTTTTTTTGTTCTGACATATTGATTATAAATTAATCTAGTTTAGTTTTAAAAACTGGACCTAAGAATAGCGGAATTATGGCTATTTGTCAAGCATTCTTAATTATTTCCAGCGCTTCTTTAACTGCCAGTTCAATCCTGTTTTCCGGATTTATTACCCAATAATCGCATTTTGGAGACTGGGACAGCTCCCATTCAGCAGTTTCTAAACGTTTTTTAATAGCCACTTTAGCAGTATCACTGCGCTTTTGAAAACGTTTTTTAAGCTGATCTGTTGATTCGGGCAGAATAAAAATGGTTGCTGCACCAGGCCATTTTTTTTTAATGTTTAAAGCGCCTTTGATGTCAATCACTACCAAAACATTCCTGCCCCGATTCAAAAATTCGATAATTTCTTTTTTATCGGTCCCGTATAAATTACCATAATTATTAGCCCATTCCAGGAAGTCGGACTTCCTGATTTTCTTTTTGAATTCCTTTTCGGTAATAAAATGATAATCCCGGCCGTTTTTTTCGCCCGGCCTTTTGTTTCTGGAAGTAAAAGTGATGGAACGGATTAAATCCTTTTTCTTTTTTAAAACAAGTTTGGCAATAGAAGTTTTGCCAACTGCGGATGGACCGGTTATGATAAATAATTTGCCTTTCTTCATACGGTTGAATTTAAAATGTTTTGTAAGTCTTCGGGCAAGTCCAGATTGAATTCCTGCCGGCCTTCATTCAAATCATTAAAACCCAGAACGGCAGAATGTAAAAAAATTCTATCAAGATTTAATTTATCTTTGATTTTTTTATTCTTATAAAGCTTATCGCCGACCAGCGGATATCCATAGGCCTGCAGATGGGCCCGGATTTGATGAGTGCGCCCAGTTAGAAGCGTCAGTTTTAAATATGTATAGTTAACAAATCGTTTGATGACCTCGAATTTGGTTATAGCGTCCTTACCTTCTGATTTTTGAGGTCTGGCTACAATTTTGCCAGTCAGCTTGGAACGCTTAAGCGGAAAATTGATCTGCCCAATATCTGTTTTAATAACTCCGTGAACTAAGCCAAGGTATTCTTTTTTTAGCTGGTGGCTCTGAAATTGCTTTTTTAAATAATCAAACATCCGTTGAGTTCCGGCTATTACCATCAGCCCGGAAACTTCTTTATCTAATCTATGAACTATGCCCGGCCTGGCCGGATTTTCGCCGATATCTCTGATGTTAGGATATTTCTCTAATAACCAATCGGTTAAAGTTTTTTCTTTAACCCCTGTGGCCGGATGGACAATCAGGCCGGCTGGTTTGTTGATTACAAAATAATCTTCTGTTTCTGCAATAATCGCTGGCTGGGTAATTTTATCAGGAACTTCTATGGTAGACGCTTCTTGTGATTTTTCTTCAAACGTAATTTTATCACCCGTTTTTAAGAAGCGGTGGACTGATGTTGACTCATCATTAACCTTAATCTGCCCCGCTTTGATCAGTTTTTGAATCTGGCTTCGGGAAAAATCAAGCAACTCATTATTTAAAAATTTATCCAGTCGTTCCTTTGCTTCTTTTTGATATAGTATTTTCCTCATTACTCTAAAAGTATCATAAATTAGGGGTAAAATAAATCCAGCACCTTCCAGCCAGACCCACTGCCCTTGCCACGCTCTGTGCAGCGGAGCAAGGACTAGGCGTGGCCGAGGAATACCCCCGTAACCTGATTAGGGGATAGATGGAATCTGACACTCTTCCTATAAAACCTTATAACTTTATAGGAAGGTGCTGGATAAAGCCCCAGTCTGATTGGGGCATTCCTGATTTTAAAAAATTTATTCTTTCTGATCCTTCACTTTCTCCCAAAGCGCCTGCACTCTAGATGTAAAAGGTAAAAGGTGTTCTGGTTTAATTCCTTGCTGAATTTTATTTAACTCTGTCTCAAGCTCTCTGTAATCTTGTATGGTAAAATCAGTTTGAGTTTCTGCAACTGCAATTAAAGCTTCAATTTCCTTTAGTTTTTCGGCGTCTGACTTGGATACTTCTAAATCTAATTGTTCTAAATTCATATTATTGAAATTATTTATTAGCTGGTGCGCGTAGATGGACTTGAACCATCGACCCCCACTTTATAAGAGTGGTGCTCTAACCACTGAGCTATACGCGCTAAAGTGGTGGGTCCGAGAGGAATTGAACCTCTGACCTCTACGATGTCAACGTAGCGCTCTAACCAACTGAGCTACGAACCCGCTATATAACAAAAATATTATACCTTAATATTCAGTATATTTCAAAGCATTATATCTGCGATTTAAGATGGCCGATGATTTCGGCTTCGGCTTCATCAAGAGATTTATCAAGATTAAAATGGGCGTAATTTTTATCGCCGGAGGACAAATATTTTCTGGAAAGCATCAGGGCGTTCTTTGATCTCTGGGCATAGAGAATTACTTGGGTGGTTTGCGGCTCGGTTTGGTAAAAAAGCGCAATTACTTCTGCCAAGGGGCTGGCGCTGATGAGTTCATCAACTACGCCATGGAGATTTTTAGGGCTGGCGCCGGTTTCGGTAAAATCGTGCGGGTCAAGCTTGGACCAAATTATTTTTTTAGTCTGGTCGGACTGCAGGCGGGTTAAAACCTTGCCCCAAAGCTTTAAGGTGGAAATTGTTTTAGTCTGAAAAAGCCGGGTAACAATTTCCTGCCGGTTGGCGCCTAAATTAATCAGTTCGCTGGCAATGGTTAAGCTTTCCGGAGTAACATTTTCGGTTTTAAAGCTGCGGGTGGCGACAATCATGCCGGTTAATAAACAGTCGGCGATTTTGGAATCCAAAACTTCTAACTCAAGATCTTTTATTAATCTATAAATAATTTCAGCAGACGAGGTTGCGGTAATATCAACTAAATTAACGTGGCCATAATTATCATTGCTGGCCGAGTTATCAATATTAACTACCGGAATCTGGTAAAAAAGATCTCTATGGTGGTCATAGAGAGAGCCTAATGATTCCAGATCGGGTGTGTTGACGATAAAAATCAAATCAAAAGAAAATTCACTGGTCTGAAATTTTAAATCATCGGGAGTTAATACGCCTCTTTGAGGAGAAAGGTGGATGCGCAGGTTATCTCCTTGAATATCGTAGGCCAGCTCTTCGATGCCGGTCTGAGAGATGTCTAGATTAATTAAATATTTTTTAAGCTTTTTCACTTCGGGCTTAATCTGTTCAATTTCCGAAAGAAATTTATATTCTTGAGGCAATTCAAAAGAATCAATAACAATTCCACAATTCTTATTAAGCTTTTTAAAAAATTGGCTTAAGGCAATACAAGAAGCCAAGCCATCGCCAGAAAACTGCTTGCTGGTTGTAATAAGAATCCGCTTACTATTATCAATAAGTTGTTTGATTTGATTAGGTGTTTTTTTTGCCATTTTCCTCAAAAAGTTGGTTATTAATTCCTCCCCAAAACCTCCGATTCAGCATGGAATTTGATAGTTTATACCAGTCCATTGAGTATGTCAAGTGGATTTTTTATTATATAATCTAAGGTAAATCCAGTCAAGCTTTACTATCATATAATTGACAAAAATCGCTAATTTTAGTAAGATTCAGCAATAGATAAGTTTTAATATCAATCAAAAAATTATGAATGTCACAGAACTTGCCAGAAGGTTAAAAATGAATACTAAAGATCTGTTGGAACTCCTGCCGGAGCTGGGTTTTGATATTGGCAAAAGAGCTATTAAAATTGACCCGAGATCAGTCGATAAAATCATCAGGACCGTTGAGGAATATCAAAAAAAGAAAAAAGAGGCAGAGCAGGAAAAGGAAGTTAAAGAAATAAAATTGGATAGCCATGAAAAAAAAGAAATAAAACTAGAAAAAATAATTAAAATCCCCGAAACAATTATTGTCAACGAGCTGGCCAAAAAAATGGAACTGCCGGTGGCTAAATTAATTGCTGAATTCTTTAAAAACGGCATCATGGCCACTTTAAACGAAAGAATCGATTTTGAAACCGCCGTAATTATCGGGGAAGATTTGGGCTTTAAAATTGAAAAGCTTTCCGAAGAGGAAGAACAAAGATTTAGAGATGAGGGCTCGGAAAAAAAACTCAAGGAACTTATTAAAAATAAGGGTGAAAAACTCGAGCCCAGGCCGCCGGTAGTAATAGTTATGGGCCACGTCGACCACGGTAAAACCAAACTTTTAGACGCTATCCGGGAAACTAACGTAGTCGATAAAGAAGTCGGAGGCATTACCCAGCACATTGGCGCTTATCAGGTGGAAAAAAAGGGCCGGTTTATTACCTTTTTAGATACTCCCGGGCACGAAGCTTTTAAAGCCATGCGTTCCCGGGGAGGCAAAATCGCCGATGTGGCCATAATCGTCATAGCTGCGGATGACGGCTTAAAGCCCCAGACTTTAGAAGTTATTGGAATCGCTCAAAAAGAGAATCTGCCTTTTGTTATCGCCATTAATAAAATTGATAAAGAGGGAGCTGATATTGAAAGAGTAAAAAAAGAACTTTCGGAAATCAATTTGGTTCCCGAGGACTGGGGAGGCAAGACTATTTGCGTGCCGATTTCCGCCAAACAAAAGATGGGCATCGCCGATCTTTTAGATATGATATTACTGGTTGCTGACATGGAAGAGCTTAAAGCGGACCCCACTTTGCCGGCCGCTGGCACTATTATCGAAACTCATGTTGACAAAGGCGAGGGTCCGGTGGCTACGGTGTTAATCCAAAGCGGAACTTTAAAAGTTGGTGAAATGGTGGTAGTCGGCGAGGTCGCCGGCAAAATTAAAGCGATGAAAGATTTTAAAGGACGTTTAGTAGAGGCAATTTCGCCTTCAATGCCCGCTAGATTATTGGGGCTCAAAAAAACTCCACGCGTCGGAGATATTTTAGAAGCCAGCACCGACAAGAAAAAAATTAAAGAGATTATAAAACAAAGTTCGTATAAAAAAACAATGGCCGCCGTTAAAACCGCTAAAATAACAGGGTCGGAAAAATCAGAGGAAGAAGAAGAAAAAAAGGTTCCGGAACTAAATATTGTACTTAAATGCGACGTTCTGGGTTCACAAGAAGCCATTATCGAAGCTTTTGAAAAAATAATTGACCCGGACATCAAGCTAAAGGTTGTTAAAAAAGGTCTGGGCAATGTTAACGAGGCCGATGTTTTAACTGCCGAAGCAACCAAAGGATTAGTTATTGCTTTTCATGTTTCCACCACTCAAGCTGTTGAACAATTAGCCCGGGACAGGAATATCGCCATACTTCATTTTGAAATAATTTATAAACTCCTGGAGGATATGGAGGAACGGCTTAAAAACCTGTTGCCTCCAGAGACTATCAGAACCGAGCTGGGTAAAATTAAAATTTTAGCTATTTTTAGAACAGAGAAAGATGGAATGATTTTAGGCGGCAAGATAGTTGAAGGCAAAGCCAGGCCCAACACCAAAGTTAAAGTTATAAGAAATAATGAGAGTATTGCTATTGGCAATCTTTTTGAATTACGGTCAGGAAAACAAATTGTTACCGAGGCGGTAAAAGATGAGGACTGCGGCTTGAGCTATAAAGGCAGTCCGGTAGTAAAAGTTGATGATCTAATGGAAGTTTATGAAGAAAAAATTAAGCCCCGCGAGTTAATTAAATCCTGACGATTCTAAAATTCTAATATCGAAATCCTAAACAAATTCAAAATAATTAGGATTTAAACTCTTATGTCTAAGCGCAGCGAGCAGGTTAGCGAAGTTATCAAACATCAGCTTAATGAATTCATTATTAAAGAGCTGGAGCCGCCCAAAGATTCTTTGATAACTATTACCAAAATAGAAACTTCCGAAGATCTAAAATATACTCTGATTTTTGTTAGTATTTTACCGGTTAACAAAACCGGCACGGCTTTTAAATTTTTAAATAACAATCTAGGCAGAATGAGGCATCACTTAAATAAAAATCTAAAAATCCACCACATCCCTCAATTAAAAATAGTTGTTGATGATTCAGCTTTAAAAACCAGAAAGGTAGAAAGGGAGATAGAAAAATTAGACCGCAGATCCTGCCCTGAGCGACCTTGAGCAGAGCCGAAAGGCGACCTTGAATATATTGAAAGGTCAAGAGGGAATCGAAGAGGAACGAGTCGAAAGGGAGTCGAAGGGTTGACCTCCTCCATTATTTATTATAGGATAAAGGGCTCTATAAAAAGAGTCTTTTTATAAACGCGGATAAATCGCTGATAATTCACGGATCTATCACCGATGAATCACAGATCAATCACTGATTTTTAATATCAGTGCTTCATTAGTGGATATCTGTGATAAATCTGTATATCTCCGTGATTGATCCGTGAATAATTTATGATCAAACATTTAGAAACAATTCAAAAAATAAAACAAGCCATTGATGAAGCAAAAAATATTTTAGCTATCACCCATCAAAAGCCCGATGGCGACGGGCTGGGCGCCATCTGCGCTTTGGCCAGTTATTTAACTTCACTTAGAAAAAATTATCAGCTGTTTTGTTTGGACCCTGTCCCTGATTCAGGCATTTTTTTACCGTTAGCTCATCAAATAACCGCCGATCGGTCAGTTTTTAATAATCAATATGATTTGATTATAATTTTAGATTCCGGTGATTTACAGCATGCCGGAATAGATCAGCTATTAGAAAATTATAAGCATCAATATACCTTAGTTAATATTGACCATCATATTACTAATCAGGGCTATGGCGATTTAAATTTAGTTCTGGCTGAAAAAAGCTCGGTTTCGGAAATAGTTTATAATCTCTTCCATATTTGGCATTTTCCTATATGTAAAGAAGTTGCCACTGCTCTTTTAAACGGCATTATTTTCGATACCGGCGCTTTTTCCAACGCCGCCACTTCCCTTTCCTCCTTGGAAGCCGCCTCTCATTTATTAAATTTGGGCGCCAGACATAAAGAAATTAACGAATCGCAAATCAGAAATAAAAGTTTAGGGTTGTTAAAGCTCTGGGGCAGGGCCTTTGAACGATTAACCTATAATCCCCATTACGATCTGGCTTTTACGGTAATTACCCAGCAGGACATAAAAGAATGCCAGGCCTCTCCAGAAGCAACCGAAGGCATCGCTAACTTTTTTAATGAGCTGGCCGGCGCCAAAATCGCCTTAGTTCTAAAAGAGGAGCCCGACGGCCAAATCAAAGGGAGTTTAAGAACAACTTATGATGATATTGATGTCGGCCAGTTAGCTAAAAACTGGGGAGGAGGCGGCCATAAGAAAGCCGCTGGGTTTTCAGTAAAAGGCAGATTGGTATATAATGAAAATAGGTGGAAAATCGTTTAATCTGTAAGTTACTAAGTTGTTAAGTTGTTAAGTCATTATAAACATAGTAACTTACCAACTTACTAACATAAAACCTATGCTAAAAATCGGCCATCGCGGAGCTTGCGGCTACGAGCCCGAGAATACTTTAAAATCATTTCAAAAAGCTCTGTCTCTGGGGGTTGATATGATTGAATTTGATGTCCATAAAATAAAATCTGGCGAACTGGTTATTATTCATGATGATTATGTAGACAGAACAACCAACGGCCGCGGCTTGGTGGCAGATTATGATTTAGAATCTTTAAGAAAGCTGGATGCCGGCCGGGGCGAAAAAATTCCCACGCTGGACGAGGCCCTCGATTTAATTATCGGCAAAGGCAGAGTCAATACTGAAATAAAAGGCGTTGATGTTGCTGAAGATTTGATAAAAATAATTAAACAGAGGAATATTTTTGACCAACTTATAGTATCTTCTTTTAATTATGGACAATTATTAATTATCAAAAACTTGGAACCAAGAATTCCTTTAGCCATTTTAAGCGAAGAGTTTCGTTTGGCTCCTTGTTTAGAGCTGTGCCAGCAGCTTGGCGCCAAAGATTTAAACGTCAATTTAGCTTACGTTGATAAAGAATATGTTGACACTATCCATCGGGCCGGTTTAAGAATTAATGTTTATACTGTTAATGACCCGGTTGACATTTTAAGAATGAAGGAGTATGGTGTAGACGGTATTTTTAGTAATTATCCTGACAGATTATAAAGTTTATGTTAATTCCCACAGTCATCGAAAAATCAACGTACGGCGAAAGGGTCTACGATATTTATTCGCGTCTTTTAAAGGACAGAATTATTTTTTTGGGCGATGTTATTGATGACAAGGTGGCTAACAGCGTTATTGCCCAGATGCTTTTTTTAGAGTCGGAAGATTCCAAAAAAGACATCAAGCTTTACATTAACACGCCCGGCGGCAGTGTTACCGATGGCTTGGCTATTTACGATACCATGCAGTATGTTAAATGCGATGTTTCCACTATTTGCGTTGGCATGGCCGCTTCTATGGGAGCCCTGCTTTTGGGTGCAGGAGCTAAAGGCAAAAGATTGGCTTTGCCCAACAGCCAAATTTTGGTCCATCAGGTTATGGGCGGAGCCGAGGGCCAGGCCGCAGACATTAAAATTAAAGCCGAGCAGATTTTAAAAATCAGGGACCGCCTTAACCAAATAATGGCCAAGCACACCGGCCAAAATATCAAAAAGGTAGAGAAAGACACCGATAGAGATTACTATATGGCGGCTGAAGAGGCCTTAAAATACGGGCTGATTGACAAGGTGATAAAATAGGAAAAATAGGATTTGACAGATTTTTTAAGTGCGCTATAATACTAATATCTTTGAAAACTGAAAAAATTATCAAGAGCGCAGTGAGGCATCTGGGCCGTTGACCTGCCGGCAACCCGCTTCCGCTAAAGCTTCAGCGGGCAAGCTCTTTCTTTAGAATATTATTTTAAAGAGATCCTGCCCTGCGAAGCGCAAAGCGAGAAGCAGGGTGCTAACTCCAGCCCTATCCCTTCCGTTAAGGTCGGGATAAACCGGGGAAGATAAGCAAAAAAATAAACTCTTGTCCAAGAGTTTTTTAAATTGATAAAAAGCCGAGCTTCCCTAAGAAGGTCGGTTTTTGTTGGGGTTAGAAAATTAAACGCTTATTTAAAAATTAAACGGGGTTTACATAAAAACATATAGGAGGCAATCATGGGAGTCAATTTCACTGAATTTGATGTGCGACAGGCTGCACGCCCATGCAAAGTGTTTAACGGTTCATTAAGTGTCGAATGTGGGTGCGCTTGGGAAGAGTGTCCATGGATTAGTGTTTGTGATCTGCCGCAACGCAGTAAACAACTTAACCCACCAACAGGACCGCCTAAGTTAGAGAGGGTGGTCGGAAGTCCTAATTTCATGGCTTTCATCACACGAAAGAAATGACACCAAAGTACCAGGGAGCTCAATACTGAGCTCCCTTTTTTATTTGAATTTTGGCTGATATTGGGGAAAAATGAATCATTATAAATTCAAATTAGTTGACTTTTTGCTGATTTTAAAGTATTAATAAATAAAACTATTAAATAAAATTAAATTCCCCGATTTCTAGGGCCGGATGCCGCGGTGGTGAAATTTGGTATACACGCATGGTTTAGGACCATGTGCCGCAAGGCATGAGAGTTCAAGTCTCTCCCGCGGCACCAGGCTCTGGCAGGCGGGGGACCATGTGCCGCAAGGCATGAGAGTTCAAGTCTCTCCCGCGGCACCAAAAAAATAAATAATAATAGTAAATCACCCGCAATATAAATTACAAACAAAGTGAATATACTAAGCTGTGGATAAACTATTGATTGACAGTGGAAAAATTATTGATTACTATAAATAACGATACTTGACTCCAACAATAAAGCTCCGACTGGGAGCCAGTTTGGACGAAAGTATCCCCTTTTTATAGCCAACCTCCGGCATCCCTTTCGGGTCTCGGGGGTTGGTTTTATATTAGAAACATAGGAGATCAGGAAGTTAGGAGGATAGGAGACTTATTACCTAAATTATATTCATTGCTCCTAGCCTCCTAATATCCTGACCTCCTAATGTCCTCAACTCCTATAATTTCTACCATACTTTCTTTTAATATTACTTATCATAGTTGATAGCATCTTTAATACCTCAATTAATATGCTATTAATTTCATCCAGCAGTGTAGAGTTGTTGACTAAATTCAATCTTTTAATCAGCTTTAGTTGAGATTCGATTTCACTAGCAGAAGCATAAGCAACCTGGATAAAATATTTATAATTCCTGCCTCCCATACTATAACCTTCGGCAATATTAGAATGGATTGAAACACTGGCACGTTTTAGTTGTGAAATTAAATTCCTTGATTCATCTTCTGGTAGTAATTTCACAAGTTCATAAATTTTAACCGACAAATTCATACTTTTTTGCCAAACAATTAAATCTTTATAATTTTTAACAGAAGCTTTATTCATATTTTTTTTCTTAACAACTTCCATCTAATTAGTAATGATATTAATATAACTATTATTCCTCCCCCGCCAAACAACAAATATTTCATAATTTTATTTTTTTGATCTTCCGCTTTAAGGCTGATGACTTCATCAGATAATTCAGCTAACTCTGCTTCTCCCAAAACCTGTCCGATGATGATGTCGCCAGGGAAGCGGGGCAATAAGCGATAGCCGCTGTCGGTTAAATCCAAGATGCCGCTGACTTCTATCATATAACCAACCTCAACATCTAATTTAGGAATGCCGGTTGTTTTGTTAAGATACATTTTTAACTCGCCCGACCCGTCATCCAAATAATAATTACTGCTCTTTTTTTCTACTAAGGTTCCTGACACTTTGATGATAGCGCCGATTAAATCATTGGTTATTTCACCGGTGCCAATTAATTCTGGTTGAGGCAGCTCCCAATGGTCAATGATATTTATTTGGCTGTCTTTTTGCAGATTGATTCTTTTTTTGCCCTTGGTTTCCGAAACTTTGCCCGAAAATTCAATGACATCGCCAACGGACATTCCCGGAAACTCGGCCCGCGATGAGTAGACTTCAATACCCGTTGAAAGAAAAACGCTTTGGCCGGCTAAATCAATTTCTGAAATATAAAAAATATTTTTACCCAATATTCCCGGAATAACTGTTACAATGCCGCGGGTCGAAACTTCGGCGCCTTTGTCTAAGTCCTTAATTTCCAGAATTTGATAAAAGATCTGCTGGAATTGATTTTCTTCTGCATTGGCAGCTATGCCCAGATTGCCAAAAAACGGCAGTTGATTTTCGGCGCCGGGCGTTGGCTGGTCTGACCAAAACCAATCGTTTAAAATCTGATTATAGCTGTATGATTGCCCCTCTTTAGCGCCGTCATAGATAACTTCCTGAATAATCTGTCCATCAACAGTCAATAGCCGGACGCTGTCCGATGAATTATTAAGGGCAATTTTGGAATCGGCGCGGTTAACAACTAAATAACTAAAAGGTTCAATGGCTAAAGCTGATAATTGATAGGGCTTACTGCCACCCTCCGCATCATCAAGCTGAAGATCAGACAAATCAACCGGCTCGCTGGAGTTGTTAAAAATTTCGATCCATTCAAAATCGTCCGAGCCCGAAGGATTAACCAAAAATTCATTAATAGTAATTGAACTATAATCTCCGGGCATTGATGATTGAGTTGATGATGAAATAATAATTTCACCAGGCATTTTAATTATGACCTGTTTAGTGGAGGCATCGGACAGGCCTGCGCTGTCAGTCACCGTTAAAATAATATTGAAGGTTCCGCCGGTTTCGTAAATATGAGCTTCCTTGACTTCATCACCATAAGAACCGTCGCCAAAATCCCAGTGATAGGTAATTTCGCCGCCGTCAGGGTCTGCTGAAGCTGAGCCATCAAACTCCGCTTCATCATCAATATAAAATTCTGCGCTAGAGACTGTAAACTTGGCTTCCGGAGGCTGATTGGCTATGAATGAATTCTGGCTGCCCGCTGTCGGCTCCGCTGTCCAGACCCATTCGCCGCTGTCTTTTCTAGCGTATGCTTTGCCTTCCAAAGCTGATGAGGCATATTCAACAACTTCCAGCTGATTGCCGTCCGGCTGATACAGAATAACCTTATCGCCCCCGGAATTATTTAAGGAAATTCCCGAAATATCTTTGGTAATAACAAAATAACCGCCGGCCGCAATCTCGGTAGAAGAAAAATCGCCTTCTTCTATACTATAAACTTTAGAAGAGTTGTCCTGCAGCTGCCAGCCCAAAAGATCTATAACTTCGTAGCTGATATTTTTTAGCTCAATAAATTCCGCGCTATCCGGGCCGACCGGGTTGGGCAGAATTTCGTTAATGATTATTTTATCCGAGTAGCCGGTCGGGGATTGATTTTCGCCGGCGCCGCCTCCAGAACTGGGGCCGGAAGCCGGGGAATTATCCAAAACTTCAACAATCAAACTGTCCTGATCCTCAAGCTCGCCGTCGGAAACAGTTAAAGTAACGGTATAGCTTTCTGCCTCCGAATACTGATGGGTAACGTTAGCGCCGCTGGCAGTTTGATTGTCGCCAAAATCCCAATTATAGGTCAGTTGATCATTATCGGGATCATAAGAATTGGCGCCATTAAAACTGATAGTATCTCCTAAATAAACAGTCTGATCCTCGCCGGCTTCGGCAATAGGCGGTTGATTTTCTGAAGAGCCCGGCTCGGTAGTGGTGGAGGTATCGCCTTCAACAATCACTTGCAAAGTGTCATAATCCTGAAGCTGCCCGTCGGAAACTTCCAAAGTAACAATAAACGTTCCGGTGGCTGAATAAATATGAGAGGCGGTTATACCTTGGCCAGAAGCTTGGTCGCCAAAGTCCCAATCATAAGTTAGAGGGTCATTATCCGGGTCATAAGAAGCGCTGCCGTTAAAAACCACTAATTCATCAATCAAAACAGTTTGATCCTGGCCGGCTTCGGCGACCGGCGGATTATTGTCTGGCGGAGCGCCTCCTTGACTTATTAAGCCCGGCGAACCTCCTAATTCAGCTGATTCCTGCCAGTTGCTTTGTTCATCGCCCAGTTGAGGATCAATCTTTTCTAAAGCATAGCCGTTGCCAGAAGCTCCCCATAATGATTCATAAGCAACTTCGGTGAAAAAAGTCTGTCCGCCGTCGTTGCTTAAAGAGATGGTATCGCCGGAGTTGTTCAAGCTCATTACTGTATCAATAATCGTGCCGACAAAATCAGCATGCTCCTGCAAAAATGTTTCAGCGTCGGCCGCCAGAATAGCGACTTCTTCCGGTTCTAAAACTAAGTCGCCCTGATACAAGCTCAAAGTGTGGTTTGAACCGTCGTTAAACCGCCAGCTGTTTGAACCAGAACCCTCAATAATTTCTACAGCTACACTGCCGCGATTGTAAATTTCCACCCATTCTTTGCCGCTGTCAGAACCGTCTAAGTCATACATAATTTCGGTGAAGACGACCGGTGGAATCTCTTGGGCTTTTAAGTGAATTGTTAACCCTCCGAGGATCAATAAAATCGCAATAAAAAACGCCATCAAAATTTTGCTTTTCATAAGACTGTTGGTTAATTGTTAATTACCCTGATATCTCGCTGATATGCGCGGAGATGCGCTGACCATTAGCTGATATTCGCTGATACGCGCTGATATGAAACTCGTCCGCGAATATCATTTTTAATCTATAAACCTGAAACTTTCTATCATTTCTTCATCAAAGGTAACTGTGCCTTCTTTATTGCCCCAAAATATCCTTTCCATTCCTGTATTCCATTCTATTAATTTACTTTTCTCTGGATAATAAAACATTTCATACCCGCCATTTAATGGACATAATGTATGATCAAGGTCTAAACCATCCCCATAAATTTTAATCTGTTCAACGCCTTCTTGGATATAAGGATTTCTTTCTCCTGCATAGCATGAACTACCAAAATTTTCTTTAATATATAAATCTAATTCTTCTTCGTTATTTATTTCTACAATATTTATTCTCCAAACTCTCCAATCCTCTACACTATCCATATTATTAATTTCCTTTCTACACATCTCATATCTAACATCTTCATTTATTTTATAAGAGCCATTACAATTAATAGAATACTCGTCATCAAAATATATATAATCATCAAACTCAAATACTTTTAATAGGACAAATCCTCCCTTAACATCATAACCCCCTTCTTCCAGCTCAAAAATTGCCAGACTGTAATATGTCTTATTTGGATATTTTAATTCAAATCCTAATCTTTCATTTCTGTATGTTATAAACTCAACTGGAGAATCTTGATCTATAAACTTTGGTTCGTACAAAAAATTAAAATAAACTATAAAAGTAATAAATACCACAATTAAAATAACTAAAACTATTAATAAAATTTTATATACTTTTTTCATACATTTATATTTTAATTATTAAATAAATTTTTAAACCAATTCCTAGCAGCAGTCCAAGTTTCTTGCCAAAAATTTTGCTGAGGCAGTGGTTGAGGCGTAGCAGTAGGCGCGGGGCTACTATTTACAGAAGGGCTATTTTTAACAGGGCTAAGCCAACCTGCCATTGGGGTTGTCTTATTTTTCATTATCAAATAACCAATATCCGTCTTTTCAATATTATAATTGCGAACAGCACTATTGTTAGCATTCTGATCTATAATCTCAACATAACCTATGCCGGTATCATTATCGAATCCCGATTCAGTGACCACCATAACATGACCCCAAGTGCCTTCGGTCCAGATTAATAAGTCACCCTCACCAGGCAAAGTGAATCCCTCACCGTTATAATGCTGAACAAAGGAATATTCAGAACCGTTTTTTGCTATATCCTTATTGATTCCTTCAAAATTATTCCACATTACTTTAGGGTTGCCAACCACGCCCATCTTGATGCCATACATATCTGACATATATCTCTTAGCATAATCAACACAGCTATATGTTTTATTTGGGCTGCCAATTCCGTTATAAAGGGCCGTAACCCCGTTAAACTGCCCCATTTCTTGTCCAAACTGCCAACCCCCTTCTGGAATTGGGTTAAAAGTGGCGGTTGATAAGCCGGTGGGGTCTAGGTATCTGATGGGATTATTTCTGGCATAAGCATAGGGATTTAAGGATTGCGGATCTGCCAGCAGTTCGGTGACGTTATGCTGAACCATGGGATCGGGCTGGGTAAACCGGCCTGCTTGCGGGTCATAATACCTGTTGTCATAATAATATAAATTACTCTCGATGTCATGCAATTGGTCGGTGAATTTATGGGTAGGAGTGAAGGCCAGCGCTGCTTGCGGTAAAAAGAGCAAAATTAATAAAATATAAATCGCTTTTTTCATGGGGTTTTTAATTAATTGTTAAATATACAATGTCATTGCGAGAAGTGATCCCTCACCCTGTTCGGGACAGGCTGCGCAATCCCATTACCATAGAACGTTCGCTAGGCAAGGGGATTGCCGCGCCCCTCGACTCCCGTGAACCATTCACTTCGTTCAGGTTCACAGGTTCGCTCGGGGCTCGCAATGACAGGGAGTTATCATAACTCGCCTGATAAATCTTTATAATCAGGATTGATACTTTCTATCAAAGTTATTTTCTTCTTCCTTGAACCCGCTTTAATCTGTTTTTCTCTATTAATTGCTTCATAAACATTCTCAAATACTTCGTAATAGACCAGTTTATTAACATTATATTTTGCTGTAAAGCTTTTAGGGTTATCTTTATTTTTATGCTGATCAACTCTGCTGGCTAAATCATTTGTTATGCCGGTATACAAAACTGTGTTATTGGGGTTGGTTATGATGTAAACAAAATATTCTTGAGACATAAAAAAGGCCATCTCGATAAATATCGATTTTGACCCTTATGCTGTTATATTATAATACCAGCAAAATCCGTCAAGTTGATAAATAGTGGATAACTAACGCTGGCCGATAACCACCGCTATTGGCTTAAGTTTTGCCTTGATTCTTAACCCTGATTGTTACAATCCGCTACACTATCTCTGTTTGCTGAAAATAAAATTATCTATCTTCTCTAATAATTTAACGGTCTCTTGAACAGATAGATTTTCTGAATTCTTTAACACTAGCCGCTCTTTATACCGGTTATACAAAGGAATTAAAAACTCGGCTCCCCAAGAAGGGGAAAAAGTATTAATTCCTTCAAAGCTAATCAGAATTTTTTCATTGTCTTTTGCTTTTTTTAACGACGGCTGAAAAGCCTTGAGAGCTTCGTTGCCGTCTTCTCTGGAAGTTAAGGTAACGCCGAATTTTTTTAAATAAATATCCATAATCCTTTATTAATATTTTAATACAATAAAACATTCTTGAAAAGGGTTTTTGGCATTTCTGCTGTCAAAATTATTTTTTTGCAGGACGAGCATATTTTTCAAATCTATACAAATATTTGCTGAAAATACTGGATTTTCTGTATAAACCTATACATTTAAAATAATTAAGGGTAAAGCAAAAAGGGTCAGCCGAAAAATCGATTGACCCTATAATATTAAATATAATTAACTACTCACCAAATTTAATTTTTTGTTCTAAATCCTATCTGCTCATACGGTTCCCTTTTCTCTGAAATGAGTTTTTTAATCACATCAAAAATAACCTTAAATTGTTTATCATATCTCTTTTCTAACTTCTCAATCTTTTCTCTTAACTCTTTATGGGTTAAAAGAAATTCTCTTAACTTAGCAAATGTTCTCATTATGGCAATATTCGTTTGAATAGCTCTCTTACTTTTTAATACCGAGGAAAGCATGGCTATGCCTTGCTCTGTAAATACATAGGGAATATAGCGCCTACCGCCATAACTTGAGATCACAGTTTGTGATCTCAAGTTTCTGTCTTTATCATTGGGTATCACAATTTGTGATGCCCAAATTCTAAACTCTTCTTTGGTTAATTGAAACATAAAATCATCAGGAAAACGCTCTTTATTTCTCCTTACCGCCTGATTAAGCGTTCTTGTCTCCACACCGTAAAGCTGGGCAAGGTCTTTGTCGAACATCACTTTTTTGCCTCTAATTAGAAATATGCGGTTGATGATTCTTTCGTTAGGTATAATTTCTTTAGTTTTAGACATGGCTTTTCTTTTAAAAATTAACATGGCCAACCGAAAAATTGATTGACCCTACAGCTTTTCAATGGGTTAGAATTTCAACTCATTCCATTCACTCCAATCGCCATGCTCGCATTTCTCCCAGTCAAAAGACTCTCTATTATTAATCAGCCAAGCTCGATTGCGTTGGATGACAATACCGCCGAATAGCTTCTTATTGCCTTGATTGGCTATATATTTTTGTAAAGCTTCGGCCTTGGCTTTGGTATAAGTTTTGCCATCACGATCACCAGTGTCTTTGATTTCGAGTATACCAAGACGGCCGTCTGACAGCTTAATTAAATAGTCGGGATAAAAAGTACTTATGCTTCCAGCATATTCGTATTTGATGCCAAAATAATCTTGTTTGTTCTCGCCATTCTTCCACCACCAATCTATTTTTGAAGCATTGGCGTTTAAGTAAGTTTCAAACTCTTGTTCTGGATTGGAACGGTCCGTATTTAAATAGCAAGGTTGAAAAACGTAATTTTTAGTTTTTACAATTTCATCAGTATGTTCGTTATAAAATTGCTCAATCGGTAACTCAAATAAATATCTCTGCTCGCTTTCCTCAACGCGCTGGCGAACTTCTTGTGCTTTTACTACAACATATCGGCTAATAGCCTTAGATAAAATATGTTCAAATAAAACTCTATTTTTACTATGCAAAAAAATCTGCTGGGTTAAAAGCGACGGATCAGACCAATCTTCGGCGCCGAGATTATTATTGAACCAAAGATAAATAGCCGTCTTAACCGCCGGCACAGAACGCTTGATGTTTTTGAATGACCCAAGATTATTCCTTATTACTTCCTCAAAAAAAATCTGTAATTCATCAGCTGCGACATTCAGCTTAGCCATAGCCTCAGCGCTTATTTTACCCTCAAGATCATCAAAACTTTTACAACATCGTTTAATACAACGGGATCAATTTGGGTGAACTTGCCTATTGCTGCATTATAATATCTGGAACCATAATAATATAAACCACTTTCAGTATCATTTTCTTTATTGGTAAATTTATAGCTGGGATTAAATGATTGATTCTGCACATTAACTCTATCACTGCCATAAGGATAGTAATCAATAAGATTAGTAACATTCCCCTCGCTATCTGTAATTACTGACGAAGAATTAAGATGATCGCCGAAGTTAAGGAACAGCTCTGGGGTAGATGTACCGACCTTCTCAACAATCCCTAATCTTTGATTGCCTAATTTAATCTTTTAACTCATCAGGAATAATGTCTCGATTACTAATAATTTCTACCCCCACTATTTTATTATTTTCATCAAAATCTACTATAAACTCTAATTTTTCATTTTTAGCTTCTTCTGACTCAAATCCATCATAAATAACTTGTCTTTTAGATTGTCCTTCTTTATTATCTTTTAAATCTTTCTGGGTCTTCTCCCAAACGTGTGGGTGAATTAGTATGTTAAAGTTGGCAAATCACCCGTTAATATAAGGTTAAACTGTATTTTAAAATATGTAAAAATGTGGCACAATTAAGTCATGAAGAAAATCAAGAAACTGCTGGACGAATACCGTTTCCCTGGCTTCCGTCCGTTGGCAGTCGTTAAGGGAAAATTCGGAGATAACAGAGCTAGAATTATCCAATTGGTACGGTGTCAAAAAAAACTGTATGCGGTTGTTGCGGGACGGTTCACAAAAGTTTCTATGACCGTAAAATCAGAGTTGTCAGGGATTTGTCCTGCGGCGATGCTAGGATTTATCTGTCAGTGGAAGTCCGGCGGGTCGATTGTATGAAATGCGACAAGGTTAAAAGTGAAAAACTGGATTGGATTTCTGATAATCCTTTCTACACTAGCCGTCTGGCGTTCTCTGTCGGCCGGAGATGCCGATCATCATCAATTAAGGACGTAGCCAAGGAGCTGCATTTAGATTGGAAAACAGTCAAGAATCTAGAGAAGCAGTATATGCAGGAGCAAATACGTCGGGTCTTTGGCAAGATTCGTCCGAAAGTAATTGGTATTGACGAGATAGCGGTCAAGAAGGGACATGAATATCGGATAGTGGTCAGCGATTTGGAAAAACACGTTCCCGTCTGGTTCGGGGGTAAAGACAGATCTGAGGAAAGTATGGACGAGTTTTATCATCATATCGGTAAAAAAGCCAGCAAAAACATCAGATTAACGGTTATGGATATGTGGAAAGCTTTTGAGAGATCGGCCAAGAAGAACACTCCTCAAGCAGCTATACTTTACGACAAATTCCACGTAATGAGACATCTGAGCGAGGCCTTGGATAAAATACGGAAGCAGGAATACACCAGACTATCCGGCAAGGACAGAAAATATATCAAAGGGCAAAAATACATATTATTGTCTAATCGGGAAAATCTTACATTAGACGGCAAGGCTTCGCTAAAAACATTGCTGACGGCTAATAAACGGTTGAACACAGCATATATGCTAAAGGAATCATTCGGACAATTATGGAGTTATCAGACGGAAGGTTGGGCCAGAAGATTCTTTGATAACTGGAAGAACTCGCTGAAGTGGCAGAGGATTGAACCTTATGACAAGTTTACAAAACTGATCGAACGGCATTGGGACGGTATAGCGGCCTACTCTAAACCGGAAAATAAGGTATCATTGGGATTTGTAGAAGGGCTGAATAACAAAATCAGGGTTTTCCAACGTCGAGCATACGGACTGAAGGATGAAGAATATCTGCGGTTGAAAGTGCTCACCAGCATGCTAAAAGAAATTTAACTCCAAATTATTTAAATATTTACCCACTCACTTTGGAGAAGACCCATCTTTCTTAAAGTAAACATAAGAATACGAATTACCTTCTTTACTGTCTTCGTATTTTAAAATAATTTTTTGTTCAGGCATATTATTATTGAATTAATTTAATAAATCTATTTAAATCCATACTATTCTGAGTAACAACTGTAATTATTTGTTTTGCCTCATCTACAGCTATTCGTATTCCGTCTTTAAAATAACTAATGTTATTATACAGCTTATCAAAGTATCTAGTGCCTTGTTTGAATAAAAATTATTCAACGTTGTCTTTAAACCATTTCTCATATTTTTTATTAACACTTTTTTTCTGCTCTTCAGAAAAATTATTTACAACACCTCCTAATGACTCCATTTTATCAAAATTTATTGCTTGTTGAATGTAATCCTCTAGAAGTTTTGCTTTTACTTGATTATTAAGTAAACTATTCCCTTCATATTCCAAACTATAAATTCTCCCATGACTAAGATTATTTCGTAAACTTTTAACTTTCCGTAAAAATTTAGTGTGCACAGAGATGCCCATTATTTTTTCAACAATATCAATTCTGTCATTAAAAGTAAGGGCATCGGGATCATGACTTGGGTTAGTCGGATCAACTTTTTTAAAATCAATTTTATATGTGGTTTTTATAAATTCAATCATCTCTTGTGGTGTTTTCCCTTCTATCTTTTCCATGTTTCTAAAAGCGAGCTTCAACATATCATCAAGATTTTTTTCAACAATATAACAAAACCAAAATACAAATTGTATAGTTTTAATCTGTGAAGTAGACAACTTTAACATTGTCTTTGGTATAAAAAGATTAAAATCTTCTTCTGAATATTTTACAAGACTTTTCTTTAATTCCTCCATACTAATATATTTCTAAGAATTAATCTTTACCTTGAGACCATTTATCTATTTCTTTCAAATACTCTAAAAGTTTTGGAGTTAGTATATTTTTTATATCTTCATAACTTACATTTTCTGGTTTTAAATTCTCTAAAAAGCCAAATAGAACTAATTCTGTAACTTCTTTATCATTCTGACCAAGCAATTCCTCTAGATAGTTCTGTATTGCTTTTATAGTGTCTTTTTCACCTTTCTTAAATTTTAAGATGAAAAAATTTGCTAAGTCATTAAAAACTAGATAACTCAAAACTTCCCCGGAATTATCTTTAACCGATTCATCAACAAAAATTTTAAACTCAGGAACTTTTTCAACTAATTTGTCTACGATTTTTTTATCTTCCATATATTTATTTAGTGTTTAAAGCGTCTTTTATATCATTGATTAATTGTCTGGCAATATTAATTTCTTTTGAATTAATATTATTTCTTATCCAATTATTCAAAGCATTAATTGATTGCTGACCTTTAATTATATGGGACTTGCCACTAACTAATTCGCCTGTTTTTAATTCGTACCTTATTGCATCAGCCGTACCGCCATTACCAATTTTAGAACCTGCTCGATATAAACTTTCCACAATATTAGAAAGCTTTTTATCAACAACGCCAGGTTTTGCCAAGCTATTATTAAACAGTTTTGTTACCTCATTAAAGGCTTTATTTATCTTATCCCCCTGTGTAGCAGCCGTACCGCCCGCTGTTCCTA
>Ga0180007_10002501_pt1 | contig 21860 bp, 31 predicted proteins | sample MM_PC_MetaG_FD_121122 | JGI IMG/M metagenome (GOLD analysis project Ga0180007, IMG submission 121122) | Groundwater microbial communities from the Aspo Hard Rock Laboratory (HRL) deep subsurface site, Sweden - MM_PC_MetaG | ecosystem: Environmental > Aquatic > Deep subsurface > Groundwater... | reverse complement strand
TTAAGGATGTACGCCTTGGAATAATTTTAGCTAATTTAATTAATCTACTATAGTCAAAACCTTGGCCTTCATCTTCAACACTAACTCTCAGTGTAGCCACATCACCTGTTGCTCGAAATTCATATTCTACCCTAATCATTTTTTCTAAATCAAATTGATTACCATGCATTTCAGCATTTATTATGGGATCAATAAATATGGTCGCTATGTCCTGTCTTGTATTAGAATCGTGTTGATTTCCATAACCTGCTTCTAATTGATTCTGAAGGTTTACTTCTGAGTAGAGTGCATATGCAATCTCACTCATTAAGTCTTTCCTGTCAAAAACCTGATCATTAACGTCCCATTTAGGTAGATCTGCATAAGGAGGTTTTTTTACTATCTCAAAAAAACCCGGCTTTACTTCTATTAACGTCGCATGTCGTGTATCCATGACTACTACTTCATCCCTAATAATATCATCTTTATTCATCTTTATATTATCCAACTTTCAATGTCTTTCTTTTATTTTTTAATCCTTTTATGATTTTTACTGGTTTTTTGCATCTTTTTGAGAAGAATCTTATGATTTCATTATTTGCTTGATTGTTTTCTGGTTTTCCTTTTACGTCTACTGATAGAACTCCTTGTTTTTCACCAATGATTTTTGTTTTTCTTTTTCCTGTAGAGACTATTATTTCCATAAGTTTAGAGCTTCTTCTTCTATAAAGTGTAATTTTCCTGGAACTATTACGCAATATGGTGGTTTTCCGAAATTAAAGTTTAAAATATCTTTTAGTTTTCCTGCTTTTATTTTTTGATTATCACTTCCTATTCTTGCGCATCCGATTACTAAAGTATTTTCTTTTAAACCATTGTCTTTTAGATATGTTAAGGCTTGTGTTATTGATAGGAATTTGTTATTTTCCGGGTCTAGGTCTAATAAAAACAAGGTGTGCATTCCTTGTTTTTGGTTTAGTTGGAAGGTTTGGTATGGGCTTTTTAGATTTTTGTTATTGAAAGGTATGCTTGTTGTTTTTCCGAAATTGTATATGGAAAGTCCAATTTCTGTTATGGCAGTAAAGATGGACGATCCATGAACTATTTTTGTCTTAATTCGTTTTTTCTTTGCTTTTGATATTAAGTGATAGTGAGTTGTAGCAACTAAAGCAGAACCAGATATTAGAATTCCTACTACCTTGCTTTGTGCCTCACTGAGAATTTTACTGGATTTAGTTTCTAAACCCTCTCTATTTAAAATGATAATTTTTTTATTTAAAAACTCTTCAAGTTCTTTCGGAGTAAAATGCAGATAATTAGTGTAACTCTCTAGGTATAGAATATCGCATTTTTTAGCAATATCCCTAGCTTTAATACTCATATCTTTTAATTCATACAGCCCTGCACTTATTAAGACTAGCATCGCTTATTCCCATCCCAATTTTTTAAAATTTTTCAAAGACAAAATAGGAATCCTGCTTTTTTTGGAAAGATCCAGCACTTCATGATCAAATCTTTTTCTACCACTTACTATTATTACTTTATTTATACCTTGTATTTGTTTTAGATTTTCCAACTTGAACACTAGATTTTGTAGATGTTTCTTATAATGTCTTTTTTTCATATTATTGCATAGAACTAGATAAACCTTCTTATTTTTGTAAGCTAATATATCAACTTCCGGGAATCTTCCTCCGCACTTAAATGTTAATTCTTTGTCTGAAACCTCAACGTTTCTTATTACTTTAAAATTATTGTATTTTAGAGACTTGGATACTTGTATTTCTAGTTCATTAGATAACTCTTCTCTTAAACTAACAATGCAGGGGAAATATTTATTGGCTAAATCCAATCTTTGATTTTCATATTTGATGTATTTTTCTATCTTTTTTCTATTAATTTTTTTTATGTATTTATCTAAGTATGTGCAATATAATGATAACTTTCTTTCATTGTATTCTGTTCCTCTCTCAAAAGAAGACGCATGCGGATAATGTCCCCCAAAGACGTTATCGGCGATTTCTTTTAAACTTATATTTATCGCTTTTCTTGCATTTCTGTAATACACCAGTTTTTTATTGTTTATCAAGTTTTTTTTGTAAATGGCAAATAAAATTTTACGCACATCTTTATTTTTTAGATTATTATTTATAAAATTAATGATGTCTTTTCTTTTATCTTTGTTTTTTAGCAGAGAATCTAATTGAATAGATTTATTACATAATCCTGTTCTGTATAATTTGAAGCCGAAATATTCAAGGAGAAAAATTAATTGCTGTTTTGAAAATTTTGATAGCGTATCTGTTTTATTTGATGTTTTATTAATACTAAATTTCTTCTTTATAAGATTTTTGTCTATTATGATGAAACCATGCCTTAAAAATTTTTCTTTGTACTCCCTTCCAATATCTAGAAATGGTATAAAAAGGACTAGGTTGAAATCAGGAAATAATCTCTCAATCCTTTTAAAATGATGAAAATAATATCCCACAAGGTTATGTTTGTTGCTTTTTAGTTTCTTAAAGGATTTTACTTCAATGAGGTATTTAACCTTATTCCTGATTGCGAGGATATCAAATTGATACTTTTTAGTATAGTTTTTTAATATGGGGCCATAGAAAGCATAGTCAAAATTATTTTTTATGTAAGTGGTTCCTATTTCTCCTCCATAAAGTCTATCTTTATGAAAGTTTGGTACTAATTTTACTATTTCATTTATCTCTGAATTTTTTAATGTTATTAGTTGATTAAAATAGTTTTTAAATAGTTTATTCGCTTCTTTTATTTGGTCTTTGGTTGGTGTTTTTATTCTAAAAACTTCATTTTTGTATTTATTGATGATTCTGTTTGTGCAAGAACTTTCTGCGAATTCTATTCTGTTTATGAACTGTCTACTGCACCCCCATTTGGAGGCAAGCAATTCAGTATTGATACCTAAAATTTCTCTTAAAAATCTTAATTTAATTAATTTTTTATTAGTGATTAATCTTTTATACCATGCATTGAAATATAGGGTTCTAGGATCTTTTCCTTTTTGGGTTTTCTGATTATAGATTGTTAATTTATCCCTAACTGCATCGCAGGGATTTTTTTCTCCTAGTTTATATCTTCTTACACTTGTCTCACTTACACCTGCCAAGGTGGCAATTTCCCATGTGGACATTGTATCAAATAACGGCTTTAATTCCATCTTTATACGTAATCCAAGTTCATTTATAAACCCTGCGCGTGTTTGTCACGTATGCGTCGTTCAGAAAATATATATTATAAGACTACTTTTTGATTATGTAGAAAATCTCATTATGGAATCTTATTATTTTGTGTATTTTTGCTAGGTTTTCAAACCATTTTCTTCTTGGTTTATTCATTCTTTTTCCTGTAATTGATCTTGTTGGGAAGCTAATTACGAACCAATTTGTTTTTAAGTTTAGTAAGGTTTTTACTGATTTTCTTGGGATTTCGTCTAAGACTTTGAATAAAAATACAATATCTGATTTGATTTTTTTTATTGAAGGATCTTTTAGGTTTAAATTTAGGGCTTTTCCTGGAATTTTGTTTTTTTTGAAATGTTTTTTAACTTTTTTTATTGCTTCTTTATTTGTGTCTACTGCTATATATTCTATGTTTTTATATGGGAAATAGACTGGGTTTAATCCACATCCTAGATCTAGAATTTTTTTTGGTTTTTTTGTGATTTTGAATATCTTTTTGTAGAGTTCTTTATTGAATTCTCTTCTTTCACGAATAGCTTCTTTTTCGAACATGGTTTATTTTCTTATAAGATAATTAAAGCAACCGCCTGCTATGAAACCAATTAGGAAATCTTGGTTGATGTTTGTTAAAAGTAGCAAGAAAGGTATGAAAAATAATACTGCTATGTAGATATGTTCTTTTCTGATTCTCTTTAACATGCTTCCATATGGAAGCCCGTATAGAAAAATTAAACTGGCTATTAAGATGAGGATTTCATTTGATTTTGAAAATGCGAAAGTGAGAGCTGTTCCTAAGAAAAGATATTCGCTAAGGAAGATTGCTATTATAAACCCTGCAATTATTGTTGGAATTAGTAAAAAATAGTTTTCTGTGAAAGAGAGCGTTGTAAGTATGATTATTAATAAGAGGATTCTTTTCATCCAAACAAAATATTTTGGGCCGAATTTACCAAACTTAATTTCTTCTTTTGCTAATTTTTTTAAGGCTATTCCTATTATACTTCCTAGAAAACTTATGATTGGGATTAGGAATTTCATTTTTTGGACCTTTTTACTTAGGTATTTTTATTTCGTGAGGTTGTTCGATTATAACTTTATTGGTTAGGATGTATAATTTAAGTCTATCTGTTTGAAGTGGTATTGTGAAAGTGATTTCGTCTATACTGAATGGTTGTATTCTTAAATCGGGCTCTTCGATAGTTTTTCCCGCGCTTTTTCCATCTTCTAATAAGGGTTGGATAATAAAACCATTAATTACTTGATCATTGTTATTGCTGAATTTTAGTACTGTTGTGATATCGTCTCTTGTAGCTTCACCTAGTCTGATATTTAGTATTTCGACATTTAGGTCACTAAGGTCAAGTCTTTCTTGCTGGGTTTCTACAAATCCTTTTTGTTTTTCAGCGAGATTAAAACTCCATGTAGTGATGGTGGCTATTAAGGCGACTGTTAGGCCTACTAAAAGAACAACAGATATTAATGGGCTAATAGCCTTTTTCATATGAGTTTTTAAGAATGAGGGGATTATATAATTTTTGGTGGGAATTAAGAGAGTTTAGCCTTCTAAACTTTTTTCTAAATCACCTAACCCACCTCTTACTTGAGCTTGTTGTTCTACATTGTATACTTCTGGAGCAGGATTTTTTCCCCATTCTATTTTATCTGGAGTTAAATGATAAGTTAAGCATTGTATCCCGATGGAAGCTGCGATAAGCGATGCGGCTATTGCTTTTTTCATTATTGGAGTTCTTTCCCTTACCAATCTTGGATAAATTCTTCTGTCGCATTCTTTCACTCCAGTTAAATCTCTAGCAACATCAATAGAATAACCAGCAGGTCCACCTAAGGCGAGATTTAAGCCAGTAATACCTGCCGTCCCAATAGCAATTTTCTTCCAATCAGTTTCACCTGAAGCTAAATAGATCATGGGTCTAATTGTTAGGACACAACCTCCCGCAAATAATGCATCATGAAGATACTTAGTCTTTTCACTGCTCTCTTTTCCTATTCTAAAAAGATTCTTTGACCAATCTCTAACTTTCGTAAGATTGGCGAGGCCTCCATAAGTTAACATTGCTGCAATAGCTCTAGACTTTAATGAAACCATATCTGACATTCCAGCAACAGCGGTTTCTAAAGTTGCGGACAAGGGGTTAAAGAATGTCACGATTGCAGTGGAATCAGATAAATGTCTTTTAAATTCATAACCAAGTTTTCTAAGAACCATTTTCTAATTTTCTTCTAAAATCTTTTGTTCCAATAAACTATTTTGTTCTGAATTTTCCAAAACCTGAGCAACAGAAGTTTTAGGTATTTGGGAATCTTGTTTATCAGGAGTTAAAGAATAAATTCCAGCTATTAATCCTATAGATGCAGCAACTAATAAGGCAGCCAATCCTTTTTTCACTTTTGGATTTCTTCTTCTCACTAAATCAGGATATGTTCTTCTTTCGCAATTTCCTAATCCAGTTAGATCTCTACCAACATCTATTGAATATCCCATTATTGGACCCATACCTATAGACAAGACTGCTGCAGAAAGTCCTCCTATGGCTGCTTGTTTAAGATCGGCGCCCATTGAAAGATAAATTAATGGAGCAATAGCTAAATTAAAAGCTGAAGTAAAGGCCATATCATGAAACACTTGGATTTTCTCCTTTGTTTCACCTGTTATTTTAAAAATCCTTCTAGAAAGATCCCTACCTCTTGCAAAAGCAAAGCCCATTCCAGCATAAGAAATCCCAGCTACAGTGAGCCTTGAGTCAATAGAAACTTGATCAGACATACCAGCAATCCAGACCTCTGAAGCTGAATATATTGGATTAGTAGATGTAAGCAATGCTGTAGTATCCACTACATGATATTTTAGCCATTTGGTAACGTTCGCCATAGAATTAAAACTAAATAGTCACTTTTAAAGCTTTCGTTTTTGTAACTACTTTAGAGAAATAAAAAGATACGCCGGAACTGGGACTTTCAACAAGAATTGCGAGCAATCCTTATGTTTGAACCCAGACGCCCAGAAGGGCCTGGATTAGCAATCCAGTGCAATCTCCTGCAACACCTTTTCCGCCAACGCTTTTTAAAAGGGTTGTACCAGGTTATGCGATTCCGGCTTGATTAAATAAGGCCTGTGTGATTTTTTAAGGTTTTCTATAAAAAAACTTTTATAAAGAGGGTTTTATTGAAGGAAATCTATGAATAATAAAGTATTAGGGATGGTATTGATATTGCTTGCAGTTGGTTTTATAGCTGCTTTAGTGATATTTAAAATTCAGGTCAATGATCTAACTGAAAGTTTAATGATTCAGAGTGGAGGAAGTTGTATACAGGATGGAAAGTGTTTGCATGAGCAAAGTAATATTCCGATGTATCTTGGATTGGGTGTGATTTTAGTTACTCTGGTTTTGGGAGTGTATTTATTATTTTTTGAGAGAGGTCAAAAATATATTGAAAAAACCCATAAGGAATTGATAGGAACTTTAGAAAAAGCTGAAAAGTCAAGGGACGAGGATGAGAGATTTGATATTCTTTTAAAGGGATTGGATGATTATGAAAAAAAAGCTCTTGTTGAAGTTAAGAAACAGCCAGGTATTATGCAAAATACATTACGTTTAAGAACAGATATGTCTAAAGCTAAATTGAGTATTGTTCTGACTGAATTAGAGAGAAGGGGATTGGTGAAAAAGATATCTAGTGGAAAAACGAATAAAATCTATCTTAAAATTGGAGTATGAACGGTCTAGAGCTTGAATCTTAGTGTTATGAACGGTTTTCGTGTATCAGTTTCTGGGGTTAATTATAAATCAAGGTTTCTTTATTGATTTTAAATATAGATTTTTTATGATTTTGGAGGATGATAAAAATGAAAGAAAAACATAGAAAAACTGAAAAAAAATATAGTGGAGCAGAAAAGGCTACTGCGTTTTTTCTTGTTTTGGGATTGATATTTGTAGTGTTTAATCAGTTTCAATTAATGTCTTTGGGTTCTGGTAATGGAATTGTACCTACTGGTGTGACTTTAGCTCAAGCTGCGGTGATACCTACAGGAACTCCGGAGATTTATGGAGGGGAATTAGGAATAAGTTATGATGGGGTTAGTACTAGTGATCCTGGATTGGCTGATCAGACTATTGCGGTTATGAGTAATTTAGACAGGACACTTACTTTAGAAGGAGATGATTTAGAGAGATATATTGATGTAGTTTCTGAAATAAGTTGTGAGTATTGTTGTGGAGCTCAATCTATTATTGTTAGAAGAGCTGATGTTGAAAGTATGAATCAAAAAATTGAGGCAGCAATTGAATCTGGAGAGATAACAGAAGATCAAGCTGAAAGGTATAGAAAAGAAGCAGGGGATTCTGCATGTGGATGCGCTCACAGTTATGCAATGAGAGGACTAGCTAAATATCTGATTATAGAGCATGGAGATGAATTTACTGATGAAGAAATTTTAGGTGAATTATCTAAGTGGAAGACATTATATTTTCCAGGACAAATGACTGCTAAGGCTGCGATAATGGAAGAGAAAGGGATAGAATTTAGTTATGCGGCTTTGGGTAGTAATGAAAACAGAGATATTGAAAAAGGAGCTACTGCTGGTTCTGGAATGGTAGGAGGTTGTTAAAATGAATAGACAAGTTGTGGTGTTAATTATGATGATTGTTTTAGTTGCTTTAGTTGGAGCTCAAGCAATACAGATTAGTGATTTGAAGGATGAAATTGCTGATGGAGCTCTTAGTGTAAGTGGAGCTACTGGGAGTTCATTAAGTCCGACTGGAGGTTCTCAGCAACAAGCTACACCTACAATGGTTGGAGGGTGTTGACATGAAAAAATTTCTTTTTTTGTTTTTAATTTTATTGGTCATAAATGGATGTGGTGGAAATCTTTCTTTTCAAGAGAGACGAGAGGAAGTTCTTCTAGAATTAAATTCGGCTGTAAAAGAGGCTAAAGAAGAAGGGAAATACAAGTGTTGTATTGAGCCAGCGTGTACAATGTGTTATTTAGGAAATTGGCTTTGGAAGGATGGTAGTTGTTATTGTGATGATATGATTTTAGAAGGGGAAGCTGATAAAGTATGTCCTCAGTGTATCAGAGCGATGGAAGAGGGTTTGTGTGGAAGTTCGCAAGAAGATATGGAAGATCTGTGCGAAATTTAGTAGTTAAAGGTATTTTTTATATAAAGAGAATATTTCAAGAGAATATGAAAAAAATTATTTTTAGTTGGATGATTTTTAGTTTGTTAGTATTGGGGACTGGATTAGTGATAGCTAATGGTGATGATGATTATATGCATCATGGAATGATGGGTGGTTATTACGGTGGGATGTTTGGTTTTTTTGGCTGGATATGTATGCTACTTGTTGTGGTCGCGTTAGTTTTATTAATAATGTGGTTAATTAAACAATTACAGAAAGATGATACACAAAAAAGACGGTATAAAAAAAGGTAAAGCTTGTGCTCATTGTGAACCTAAAAAAAAGATAAGACTTGGTAAGAGACTTAAGATTGTTGGTTCCGTATTTATTTTGGTTCTTTTGATTTCCTTTTTACCTATTTTTTCTAGTCTTAATGAGGCGATACTTTCCTATTTGGGACTTATTTGGTGGGCGATTATATTGGGATTGTTGATAGGAGGTCTTATTGATTACTTTGTTCCTGAGGAATTTATCTTTAAATATTTAGGACAGAAAAAGAAAAGATCTATTTTTTATGCTGTTTTGGCTGGTTTTTTGATGTCTGCGTGTTCACATGGTATTTTGGCTATTTCTATGCAATTGTATAAGAAAGGTGCGAGTATTCCTGCGGTTATTACTTTTCTACTTGCTTCTCCTTGGGCTAATTTGCCTGTGACTATCTTGTTGTTTGGGTTTTTTGGTGTGAAAGCTTTGTTTTTTATTGGTGGTGCGATGGTTATTGCTCTTTTTGCAGGTTTTATGTATATGATTTTGGATAAGTTTAATTTGATTGAAAAATCTAAGAAATTAGTTTTAAAACAAAGGTATGAATGGACTAAGATTAAAAATTTTAATTTTAAAGAAAGTGTTTCTGGAACTACAAGAGGGTCTGTGAATCTAGCCAATATGGTTTTATGGTGGATTTTGATTGGATTTTTAGTTGCTGCTGTTATTAGGGCTTATGTTCCTGAACATATCTTTATGGACTATTTTGGACCTACTTTTTTTGGGTTGGTTTTGACTTTGGTATTTGCTACTATAATTGAGGTATGTAGTGAAGGTAGTAGTCCTATTGCTTTTGAAATTTTTAATAAGGTTGGTACTTTGGGAAATCCTTTTGTTTTTTTAATGGCTGGAGTTGTTACTGATTATACTGAAATTGGATTGATCTGGTCTAATATAGGAAAAAGGACTGCAATATGGCTTCCCATCATAACAGTTCCATTGGTTTTGTTGTTTGGGTGGTTGTTTAATGTGTTTTTGTAAAGAATAAATATTTAAATGGGCAAAATCTTCTCATATAACGGTTAAAATGAAATATAGAATTATGTTGGAACAGGATGAGGATGGTATTTTTGTAGCAGAATGTCCTACCTTGCCTGGATGCGTATCTCAGGGAAAAACTAGAGGGGAGTCTCTTAGGAATATTAAGGAGGCTATCCAAGGGTATCTAGAAAGTTTGAAAAAACATAATGAGCTAATTTCTTAAATAAACGTTTATTTTTTAATCATAGGGCCATATTTAAATATTAGAACAATTTTAATCCCGTTATGAAAGGAGAAAAAATATCTTTTAGGAGTGGAGGGAATAAATCAGTGGGTGTTCTATATAGTTCTGGATCTACTGAGAAATTTCCGATTGCTATTTTTTGTCATGGTTATAGAGGTACTAAAGAAAGCTCAAAAGTTAAACCCTTAGCTGAAAAACTGATTTCAAAGGGAGTTGGGTTATTTGCATTTGATTTCTCTGGTAGGGGAGAAAGTGAAGGTAAATTTGAAGAGACAACAATAAGTCAGTATATAGAAGATCTTGCTTCTGTGATTAATCATCTATCAAAGTACACTGATAAAATAAGCGTTATAGGTAGCAGTTTAGGAGGCCTTGTAACATTACAAGAAGCAGTAGGCGATAAAAAAATTAAATTATTAGTACTGCTTTCTCCAGTATCACATTTTCCATGGAGGAGTGAAAAAGAGTTTTCTGAGGGGGGGTTGAAAGAGTGGAAGGAAAGGGGATATACTTATATGCAATCAGGAAGATTTGGTGAACTAAAGATCAATTACTCCTTTTATGAAGATGGATTAAAATTTGGAGATTATTCTGTTTATGAGAGCATAGATATTCCGGTTTTGGTTATTCATGGCACAGAAGATGAGTCTGTTCCGATAGATGATAGCAGAAAGTTAGTTAAGTATATTCAAAAATCTAATCTTATTGAACTTACGGGCGCGGATCATATGTATACAGGAGAGAAGAATTTTGATAGGGTGGTAGAGGAGACTGTTAGGTTTATTGTGGGCAATTTATAGACTCTTAGTTTGATTTTAATGTATTTTTATAAAGAAAAAACTTAAAAGCTTCTAAATTTCTTGTTATTTCATGACAGAGGTATCAGAGCTGGTTAAAACCTTACATCCTTTGGAAAGAAAAGTTTTGCCACACCTGAGTAAGTGTAATAATCTAGATGAGCTAATGAGGTTATCTAAGCTATCTGAAGTAGAGGCTATGAGGGCATTACAGTGGCTGCAGAATAAGAAAGTTTTAGTAATAAAGACAGAAACTAAGGCCATTATTTCTTTGGATAAGAATGGATTGAGGTATAAAGATAAGGGCTTGCCAGAATTGAATTTTCTTAAAGCTATAGTTGATAAACCGCTTAGTTTAAAAGAGATACAGGAAAAAGCTGGTTTGGATAGGGATGAATTAACTATTTCTATTGGAATTTTAAAGAAAAAGGCTTTGATAACTTTAAGTAAAGAAGTTTCTTTGACAGAGCAAGGAGAAAAATATCTTAAGAAGGCTTCTTTGGAAGAGCAATTTCTAAGTGCTTTGCCTTTAACAACTTCGGAATTAATCCCTGAGCAAGGTTATGCGTATAATGAACTAACTAAAAGAAAAGAGATAATTAAAACAGATATTAAAAAATTAAGAACTTTTGAGTTGACTGAGTTAGGTGAGGAATTAGTTAAAGAAAAATTAGATAAAGATTATATTGAAGTTTTAACTCCGAAGATTTTGAAATCTGATTTGTGGAAGAAAACTAAATTTAGACATTATGATATACAATCTATTGTTCCTAGAGTTTATGCTGGAAAAAAACATCCTGTGAATCAGGCTATTGAGTATATGAGAAGAATTTGGTTGGGAATGGGGTTTGAAGAGATGGATGGCCCAATTATGGATACTTCCTTTTGGATATTTGATGCTTTATTTACTGCACAAGATCACCCTGTCAGGGAGATGCAAGATACTTTTTTTATTAAGAATCCTGAAAAAGGCGTATTACCGGATAAAGAATTAGTAAGTAAAGTAAAAAAAACACATGAAGACGGATGGGAAACAGGAAGCAAAGGATGGAAATATAAATGGGATGAAGAAGAAGCTAAAAGAAATGTTTTAAGGACACATACAACTGGATTAAGTGTAAGGACTATATCTCAATTAAAAAGAAAAGATTTGCCAAAAAAGTTTTTTAATATTGGCAAGGTTTTTAGGAATGAAACTCTTGATTGGAGTCATTTATTTGAATTTTATCAGACAGAGGGTATTGTTGTTGGCGAAGATTTGAACCTTAAACATTTGTTAGGTTATCTGAAAGAGTTCTTTACTAAAATGGGTTTTGAGAAAATACGATTTAGGCCTGCGTTTTTTAGTTATACGGAACCTTCGGTGGAGTGCGATGTTTATCATCCAGTAAAGAAAACATGGATTGAATTGGGCGGTGCAGGTATTTTTAGACCGGAAGTTGTTGTTCCTTTATTAGGAAAAGATATTCCTGTTTTGGCCTGGGGTTTGGGTGTTGAGAGAATTGTAACTTTGTATTATGAGATTAATGATTTAAGAGATTTATATAAAAATGATATTAAAAAATTAAGAGAATTTGGGGTGTTTTTAAAATGAATATTGTTTTTTTTGGGAAGCCAGGATCTGGAAAAGGAACTCAAGCAGAGATTTTAGCTAAGAAGTTAGGATTGTATCATTTTTCAACTGGTGAATTATTTAGGAAACAGATGAAAGAGGATACTGAGTTAGGCAGGAAAGTTAAGGTTGCAATGGATTCACCAGATTTAGTTTTAGATGAGATTGCTAATGAAGTTGCTGCTGAAGAAATGAAAAGAAGAGGGTATGATGGCATTATGTTTGATGGATATCCTAGGACTCTGAAACAAGCTGAGTTTTTTGATAAACAAATTAAGGTTGACTTTTTTTTACTTTTGGATGTTTCTGATGAAGCTGTTATTGATAGAATGCAAAAAAGACAGGAAATAGATCCTAGAACTGAGACAAGTAGTCTGGAAAAGGTAAAGAAAAGGATGAAAGTTTATGAAAAATTAACTTCGCCTGTGGTTGAGAAGTATAGAAAGGAAGGAAAACTTGTTGTGGTGAAAGGTGAAGGAAGTATAGAGGAGATAGCTAAGAGGGTGGAGAAAGCGTGCCAACGGTAACTTTGAATAAGGAAGTTTTGGAGAAATTAATAGGTAAGAAACTGTCTTTGGAAGAGTTAAAAGATAGAATTTCTTATTTAGGTACTGATTTGGAATCTATTGAGAGAAATGAGATTGTTGTGGAGATATTTCCAAATAGACCTGATTTGTTATCGGAGCAGGGATTTGCTAGAGCTTTAAGTTCTTTTATTGGGATTGGTACGGGCTTAAAGAAATACAAAGTAAATAAATCTTCTTATAGAGTTAAGATTGACACCTCTGTTAAAAAAGTTAGGCCTTATACTGCTTGCGCAGTTGTTAAGAATTTAAAATTTAATGATGAGAAAATTAGAGAGATAATTCAGATACAGGAAAAATTACATGTTACTTATGGAAGAAATAGGAAAAAAGCTGCGATTGGTATTTATCCTTTTGAAAAAATAACTACGCCCATTTATTATAAGGCTTTGCCCAAAGGCGAGATAAAGTTTAGGCCTTTGGAATCTGATAAAGAAATGAATGGGGTGGAGATTTTAAGCAAACATCCGGCTGGCAAGGAATATGGGTATTTGTTAGATGGTTTGGATGAGTATCCTGTTTTTTTGGATGCAAATGGTAAGGTTTTATCTATGCCTCCAATAATTAATTCTCACGATACTGGAAAAATTTCTGAAGAAACTACGGAGGTTTTTATTGAATGTTCTGGGTTTGATTTTGAGACTTTGAAAGTTATTTTGAATATTATTGTTACTGCTTTGGCTGATATGGGTGGAGAGATTTATTCTATGGAGTTATTCTATGAAGGTAAAAGAGAGATTACACCTGATTTGAGTGCTAGTGAGATGAAACTTGATTTAAGTTATGTGAATAAGATTCTTGGATTGGATTTGGATGAGGAAAACGTTAAAGATTTACTTGAAAGAATGGGTTTTTCTTATAGGGGTAGGAAAGCATTAATTCCTGCTTATAGAGCAGATATTTTACATTCAATTGATCTTGTTGAGGATATTGCCATTGCTTATGGTTATGAAAATTTTAAACCTGAGATTCCTAAGGTAGCTACGATTGCTAAAGAAAATGAATTTGAGCCTTATAAGAGAAAAGTTCAGGAGATTTTAGTCGGTTTAGGTTTTTTGGAGACTTCATCTTTTAATATTATTGGTAAGGAGTTGTTAAAAAAATGTAAAATAAGTGAGAAATTTATTGAATTAAAAAATCCTTTGAGTAAGGAGTTTGATATTTTAAGACCTAGTTTGATTCCTTCTTTGTTGCAGATATTATCTGAAAATCAACATAATGAATATCCTCAGAAGTTATTTGAGATAAATTATGTTTTTAAGGATGATTCTGAGAAGAGTAGTTTAGGAGTTGCTATTTCACATGAGAAGGCTGGTTTTACTGAGTTGAAACAGATTTTAGATGCCTTGGTGCTTAGTTTGGGTTTGGGGTACTCTATTGAGCCTAAAAAAGTTGATGGATTTATTGAAGGTAGAAGTGGTGAGATATTGTTGGATAAAAAAAGTATTGGTGTGATTGGTGAGATACATCCTTCAGTTCTTGTTGGTTTGAATTTGGGTGTTCCTGTTAGTTTATTTGAAATTGATTTGGGTTCATTGTATGAGGGTAATAAAAAGCTTTAAAAGGAGAATTAATTTAATCTCTTTATGGTCTTAGAGCAATATATCGAGAATGAATATTTAAGGGCTTTAGCTATTTTGGTTATTGTATTTGTTGTTATAAAAGTTCCTTTGTTTTTTATTAAAAAAATACTTTTAAAGATTACTTCTAAAACTAAAACTACGGTAGATGATAAAATAATCAACAGGACTAATTCTGCTGTTACTTGGATTGTTTTGATTATTGGTTTGAAGGTTGCGATTAATCAGATTTCGTTTCTTTCAGGATACCCTTGGATAGATAAGATATTTTCTACTTTGATTATTTTGTTTATATTTTACGCTGCTTTTAAGGCATTTAATATTGTGATAGATAACTGGGGTAAAAAAATAACTAAGAGAGTAAAGGCTAATATTGATGATAATGTTTTAAACTTAGTTCATAAAACAATTAATGTTGTTGGGTTTATTCTGTCTTTTTTGTATACTCTAAGTTTTTGGGGTGTGGAGATAACTCCTTTACTTGCTAGTTTAGGTATTGGCGGTATTGCTATTGCTTTTGCGTTGCAAAGTACCTTAGGAAATATATTTGGCGGTGTTTCTCTTTTATTAGATAAATCTGTTAAGGTTGGGGATAGGATACAACTTGAATCTGGAGAGTCTGGAATTGTAACTGAGGTTGGTTTAAGAAGTACTAAAATTAGGGCTTGGAGTAATGATATAATTGTAATTCCTAATGGACAGTTGTCTAATTCTAAAATTCAGAATTTTTTATATAGTGATAGGAAAGCCAGGGTAACTATTAATTTTGGAGTTGCATATGGTTCTGATGTTGATAAAGTTGAGAGTATTGTTTTGAAAGCGGTTAAATCTATTAAAGATGGTATTGATGATCCTGCTCCTGGTGTTGATTTTTTAGAGATGGGAGATTCTGCTTTGTTGTTTATGGCTAAATTCTGGGTTGATGATGTTGGTAAGAGATATGGTGCTAAGTTAGAAGCTAATAAGAAAATCTATAATGCCTTAAATAAAGAGAAGATTGTTATCCCTTTTCCTCAGATGGATGTGCATTTGCATAAATAGAAAGACTTTTAAAGTAGATTCTAGAGTATATATTCCTAATCAATATAAGGAGAGAATAAAACATGGCAGATTTCGGAAATAGAGGCGGTTTTGGACCGCGAGAGATGCATAAAGCTACTTGCGCTGAATGTGGCAATGAATGTGAAGTTCCATTCAAACCTACAGAAGGCAAGCCTGTTTATTGCCAAGAATGCTACAAAAAAAGAAAAAGATTCTAGTTCTTCAATTCTTTGAAAATAGGCATCTAATAGATTTTTATTTTTTTAAATAGTAAGGTTTATAAAGCATATTTTGGTAGCTGGGAATATTATTTCTAAAATAAAATGATCTCAGAACCAGAAAAAATCAGAAGGACCCTTAGGCGAATAATTCCTAGATCTGGATTGGAACTGCAGGTGGGTAGGAATCATCTTTATGAAAATTCAGATACAATACCTGCTCCAGGTGCAGAGGGATTATTAAGAAGATGTGATGGGAACGGAGAGGTTGAGATTATTGGGGATATTACAGGAAAAATTCTCTTTGTGAGGTATGGTGATGAGAAAATAACTCTTGAGGAGTATCTAAGATTTGGGAAACCAGAATACATTACTAGTTATGATACAAGGGTTCTTCAAAAAGCTCGTGCTCCCTCTGTGGGTGAAAGGTGTAGTTAAAAACAAACGGTAGGTTTATAAACTATACATTCGAGTATATAGGTTGATTAAAATGGCCATGTTTGTATATTCAAATCGGAGGGAAAGAGGAGATCTTAAGACTCTTATGGATCACTTTGCTGGATTAACTGGTTTATTGAAAAAAGAGGGTTTTGAGGCACCAGAAGATAAGGATCATCCAGATATACAGAACCTAGGTGAAGGAATGGCTATAAGAAAATATGTTTCTGGAAATAGGGATTTGGTACATATTATTGGAGACATACATGACGAGGATACCCATAAACGTTTTTGGCATAATATTTTTGTGATGTCCGGAGATTGTTCTATGGGCGAACTTGAAACAGAAATGCAGGTACTAAGGGGTTTTTATAAGGCTCTGGGGTATGAGTGTAATGCTTGGGTTTAATTAACTAAAAACCTCTTTAATTTCTTGTTTTTTTTGTTCTCCGTAGGGATTTCCAAAATCTCTTAGGTTTTCTATCATCCTTCTGTTTGGTTTTGTTTCCATGCCGTGCTCTACCATTTTTTCTCTTTGTTTTCTTATTTCCTCTGTGATTTCCACATTTGTTGGGCAATGCGCTACTGTGATATCATTCATAGGATCTATGAAGAATATTTTATCTAAGATGCCTTTTTTAATTAAAATTGCTTTTCCTCTTGACGTTACTGTTTCTTTTCCTGTTATTTTTAATAAAGATGAGTCTTGTCTACAAAGTCCGCATAAAATACATTTGTCTATATCAGCCATTAAATCACCTTTCCTGTATTTAGAATTTTTGATGGATCAAACTCTTGTTTTAATCTTATTAGTTCTTGTTTTGTTGTTTCATTAAGTGCTTCTTTTTTTAATAAACCTATACCGAATTTTGCACCTAAGTTTCCGTTTAGTTTTTTTACTGTTTCATTTAGTTCTTGTATTGATTCTCTGTCTTTGAAACACGGATGTAAAACACTAATTCCAATAGGTCCAAAGCAAGGTATTCCTTTTTCTTCTAACCAATACAGGAATTCAGCCATATTGTAAATTGGTATGTAAGGATCTTCCATTATTGTGAATTCTTGGGATGCTATTTTTGCAAAGGCGGTTTTTTTGATGTTCCATATTCTTTCTATTTCTTTGTTGTCTTTGATTTCTCCTTCTAGGTCTATGTATTCGATGATTAGGTAGTGTTTTTTTTCTAAGTCCATTAGTTCGGATGCTGTGGGGTTTATGTATTCTATTGCTATTGCTTCTTTGTTATTTTTTAATGAGGCTACTTTTTCAACTAATTCTTCTATTTTATTGAATTTTAATAAATCCATGCTTTTTTCATGAATTTTATCTGTTATTTTTAATTTTATTTTTGTGATTAATCCAAGAATGCCTTCTGTTCCTATAACTTCTGGACCGTACTTTTTTAATCTTCCATTGCCGTCTATCATTTCTACTTCTTGCACCCAATTTTTCATTTTTCCAAATCTTTTTTCGTAGATACTTGATGAGTTTATTCCACACATTCCTCCTATTGTGTGGACTGAGGAATTTTCTGGGATGATTGGGAAGAATTTGTTTTTTAATGCTTTATTTAGATCTTTTAAAATAACTCCGGGTTGGACTATTACATGATCTTTTGCTATGCTTTCTATTTTATTCATTTTTGTGAAATCAACGATTATAGAATCAAATGGAATAACGCTACCGACTAAGCTGGTTCCTGCTCCTCTTGGGACAACAGATTTTTTGATTCTTCTTGCATAAAGAACTATTTGGTGAACTTGTTTTGTTTCTGTTACCCATGTAACTTTATCAGTTCTGCCTTTAATTTGTGATCCATCTGTGCTGTAGATTTCTTTATCTATAATTTCATCTGATACGTTCTCTTTTCCTACTAGTTTTTCAAACCATGTTAGATTCATCTGTTAAATACCTCTGAAAGTTCCAATACTTGTATGTTTTTTGGTGAATTTTTTTTGAGATGGTAATATGCTAAAGGATCTGCAACAATTAATTTTTTCGTGTTGCACATATTGAAGACTTCTTTTGCTAGTTTTATGGATAATTGGGGAACGTTTTGGATCATCCCGCCTTCTGCTCCACAAATTATGTTTTTTTCTAATTCAATGATATCAAAACCTATTGCTTGCAAGACTTCTCTTGGAGCATCATGGATTTTTAGGTCTGGTGCGTCGTAGTAAGATACTTCTTCGTCGTACATTACAGGAAGTTTGTCTTTGAATTTTGCTAGTAGTTGTGTTACGTGTTGTACTTTAAATCCATATTTTGTTGCTAAAGTCCATAGGCAATTTGATGAATTTGTGACTATGTTTTTTATAGGACTGTTTAGGAATATTTCTGTTGCTCTTTCTTTTAGGTTTTCAAAATCTTTTGTGTAACCGTTTGAATGCGCTATAGAGCCACAACAGATATTTTGGCTTATTCTGTAGATATCTAGGTTTAATTTATTGAAAATTAGTTCGTAGTTTTCTGAAATTTCTGGAAGAACAGATGTGACTACGCATCCTGGGAAATATAGAAACTTTTTTGATTTTAGGAAAGCCATTTTGTTTACTTTTTGTTTGGGAGTATAGAGAGTTCTATCACTCCTCGAGAATGAACGCACTAGCTTGTATTTAAGATTTTATTGACTGTAAAATATAAAGAAAGAGTTTATTTACTCTTCTTCCTCAGACCCATCTTCTTCGCCATCCTCTCCTTCTTCGTCATCTTCAGTTTCTTCTTCATCGTCTTCAAGATCTTCTGACTCTCCATCTTCAATTATTTCTGTTTCTTCTAGCTCGGAATCTGGCATATCTAATTCAATATTTCCTGCTGCAGCTCCTCCTGTTATTGGTATAAGACTATCAAAAATTGTGTCTAAAACTACTCCTGTAGGAAAAAAGACCTCTCCATCTTTAGTTATATAGCTGTCTATGTCTTGTCCTTGGATGTTCAAACCTACTTTGTAAAGCCCTTTTTCTTCGTTTATGTCGCCTATTATAGCTACTGCTCTTCCTGATATTACAGTATCAACATAGTCTTGTACTCTGTTTTTGGCTTCTGTTTGGGATATACTTTCGCCAGAGCCTGAAACAAAGAATAATGATATGACAAATAGAACAATGAATAAGATGCTTGTTATCTGCCAAAATTGTATTTTTTTAAAAAAAGTAAGTTTTATTTCATTTATGTCCTGTTCTTTTGGTTCTGAAGCAGGTTTTTGATCATCAAAAGGAGTTTCAGTTGGTTGATCCTCTTCTGGTGTATCCTGGTTAAATGTATCTGGTTTTGTTTCTGTATATTTGTTTTCTTCCATTAATAATTCCCCCGAAGTGGTATACGAAGACGAAGAGTATTTAAGTTTTATTATTATGGAGGATTTATGTTGGGTTTTTAAAAGAAAATGTCTGGAAAAGTTATTTTGAAAAGAGTATTTTTGATTCTATCTATTGTAGTGTTTGTTTTGTTACTGAATTTTAGATTTTTGGTGTTTAATTTTGGCTTTTATGAGAAGGAATTTGATAAATACGGGGTCTATGAGAAGATTCCTGAGAATGTTGCCTTAGAGAATACTAAGGAGCTTTTGGGCTTTTTGAAAGGTGGTGGGGAGTTAGAGACTGATTTTTTTAATGAAAAAGAGAAATTGCATCTAGGGGATGTTCGGGGGTTGATAAAGGGTGCGCTTTTTTTGTTTTATGTTAGTTTGGTGTTGTTGATTTTAATGATTTATCTGAATAGAAAGAAATTGGGGAAGAGCTTAATCATTTCTGGTGCTTTGTTGATAATTGTTGTGTTGATGTTTCTTTTATTTAATTTTGAGTTGATGTTCCGCATGTTTCATGAGGTTGCCTTTACTAATGATCTTTGGAAATTGGATCCCGAGATAGATAATTTGATTGTTTTGTTTCCTTTGGGGTTTTTTAAGGATTTTTTATTTAGAATTGGTATTAATTCTTTGATATTTGGTGGTGTTTTGGTCTTAGGAGGAAGTTTTCTTAGAAAATTTGAAAAGACTTCTTAGATCTTCTTTGTAATATTTGAAGATTACATAACCACCGATAATTACCATTAAGATACTTAGGTATTGACCCATGCTTAAGCCTAGATATCTTATATCTTCTCTTATGAAATCTAAAAATACCCTGCCTAACCCTAATAAAAATACGAAGTTCCAGAAAATGAAACCGTCTTTTTTTGGCTTTGGAAATCTAAGTAAAATGAAGAAAGCTGTTAATCTTCCTGCTGCAGCGTATAATTGTACAGGATGTCTGCAGTTATATGGGTCTATGCTATTGAGGAATTTAACGCACCATGGAACTTGGCTTATTGTTCCTAATATTTCTTGATTAATGAAGTTGGCTACTCTGCCTAAGGCTAAAACAAAAATTGCTGGTATTACTAGTATATCTGCTAATCTCATTAAACTGATTTTGTTTTTTCTTGTGAATAGGTGGGTTGCGATGAGAGATCCAATTACGCCTCCGTGAAAGCTTAAGCCACCCTGCCAGATGTATAGCATTTCTATTGGATTTGAGATGTAATAGGATAAATTCCAGAAAATAATATGAAAGGCTCTTGCTCCTATGATAACTCCGAGAATTATGTAAAAAATTAAATTATAAATCTGATCTTTATCGAGATCTATTCTGCCTTTCTTTTTTGCTTTAAACAAGATGAATAATGCTAGAAGGAAACCAAGGACATAGACTAATCCATAATATCTGATTTGAAATGGACCAAGGGATAATAAGATTGGACTTATGTCTAGGTTGATCATACTCTTTAGAAATATTCTTTAGTTATATAAACGTTATTATGCTGAATCTTTGGATGGGTAGGAATGGGGTCAATAATTGAACCTTCTATTGTATTCCTTATGGTCGAACCATTCAAGAATGATATTCATAATCTTAATTTCATCAGTTTCTATTGTGTAGATGAGCCTCCAGCCATTTGGCAAATCATATTTCCACAGATTAGTAATTTCATATTTTTGAACATAAACTCTAGGCCATAATGTCTTTTGAATTTTTGTACCGCTGGCCGGATTTTTCTTAAGATCCTCCATGGCTCTGTCTATATACTCATATAATTGTTTATCCTCAAACTTACCCTCTTTTAACAATTCAAAATCCTGCTTCAGCTTCTTATTTATAAAAGCAACAAAAATTTCTTTCATTTTACAACAAGTTGCTCTGAGATTAATCTCTTTATTCTTTTTGGGTTATATGTCCAGATTATGCATCCATCTTTGTCTATAAAGATCTTACCAGATTCTTGTAAATAACTCAAAATAAGCGAAAATGTTTGATACATCATTTTTCTAGGCAATTTCTTCCATAATTGATATTTTCCACATTCTTGACTATATTTTCGTATAGTTTCTTCTACCATAATCACAGAATCCAATGTTGGGCTATGCAAAATAGTTGTTTGTACCATCTTATATAAACTTATATAATACTAATATATAAAGTTTTCTATTGCCTATGTTAAATTAACTAATGGTCAGATCGTTAATTAAGGTTCTATAGAACCTTTTAGATACGTTTTCTAGGTTAAGAACACGAAGGGTTTAAAACACCATAAATCCTATAAGCAAAATCTCTCGGAATGCTCGGTTCCATTACTTCCTCAACAAATGTCCATTCAGGATATCCAAAAAATCCACTTTGAGTAATACCTTGAGTTTGACCTTGTATCCCCCCATCGCCTGTAGTTGCTGCATGGT
>Ga0180007_10002500_pt1 | contig 21864 bp, 23 predicted proteins | sample MM_PC_MetaG_FD_121122 | JGI IMG/M metagenome (GOLD analysis project Ga0180007, IMG submission 121122) | Groundwater microbial communities from the Aspo Hard Rock Laboratory (HRL) deep subsurface site, Sweden - MM_PC_MetaG | ecosystem: Environmental > Aquatic > Deep subsurface > Groundwater... | reverse complement strand
GTTTTATGATCTGGGCTTCTATCTGTGCCGTCTTTTTCCTGAGATTTCGGAGGGCCATTGCCGTATCAACTGGGTGAGTAAAAACGGAAACGTCAAAAATATTGGGAAGATTGATTATGGAATTGAACCAGCCGCTTGAAAGATAGCGGGGATAAGTGAAAATAAAAAATGTTTTCAGGAATCTGTCGCCTAATTTAATGAAGTTGGGATTTATTTCCAGTCCGGCCGGGGCAATAACATCTTCTATATCCCCCTCTCCTGCCTTGTACGGCTGTGGCAATTTTATTTTATTTTGATCCATATTATTGTTCTGCTATTTTTAAATCCTTTTTTTCAACCTCCTCGGGATTGTAAAGGTTGTAAAACAATTCAATAAGCTCTTCGTCATTTAAGGGAACTGCCCGCAAGCCTATCTGAATCAGCCCGTTCATAACCTGGTCGGTCCTCTGGTTAAGCTGAATCATTTTCTGCTCAAAGCTTCTTTCCATCGGGCCGCCTTTGCTCCCAAATCCCAAAAACCCAAGAACTTTTTTGCTTCCTTTCGGAACCGTGATTGGGTCGTAAGGAACTATGACAAAAAATGTTTTTGCCATTATTTCATTCGATTCAACAAAAGAATGTATGAATTCAACGTACTCCGCAATTTGGTTTCTCAACAGTTCGCTTGTCTCCTGTTCTCCTCTTTCTTTCAACTTGCTCAAATATTCATTAATGTTCATCCGGCGAGAATGAATTACAAACTGAACTGAAAAATCAAGGGAATTAAGAAAGTTCTGATAGGCATAGGTTATGATATTTTGTTCTTCTTCAGACTTCAATTCGAAATTTATTCCGGAAACCAAAAGAATGCGGCGGAGGGAGCCTGTCTTGAGAACAACTGTTCCATCTCGAATTTCTTGGATGTCAACGAATTGCTGAGTTGATTTGGCTGTTTTTGCCATATAAATAGATTTTACCTTTTTAACGTCTTAATTGCTAATTTTTACCTATAATCTACCCTTCTCGCCATTTCTTTTTCTCCAGTTAATTTCCTGAAAAGCTCGAATTTCTCATTTGGCTTCCTTCCCCAATTGCTTCTCTCAGCCTTCTTTTCCCTCTTTGGAATAGGCTGTTTTGTGGTCATCAAATCCTGCCACAGCTTTTTGACCGAAGGGATGCCGGAAAAGAACTTCTGTAAATTCTTTCTTTCTGTTTCAACGGAAATTTCAGGCAGGATAATATCCCTTTCCTTTTGCCTTCTTTGCCAAAGATACAGGCGGGGCCTCCAAAAAAAACCTGCAGCCGAAAAGACAAGTTGATGCAATGGCCGGCCGTTGTATTTAATAAAGGCAAGAGCGACGGCTGCCGATCCTAAAAGCAGGGCTACAATAATCCACAGCCAAAAAGCCAGAAAAAAGAATAAGATGAAGCTGATGCTGCCGGCGGCCGCCAGAAAAAAGAATTGCTTCAAGCTCAAGGGACCGACTATCTTATTTTCTACTTCGATAAATTGAGGAATTTGAAACTGCATATTTACTTGAAAGAGCGCAAATCAATCACATTTTTTTCCAATTCGTCTCCTGGCTCTTTTTTTGATTCTTGAACAGATTCTTTCGGAGCAACCACCGGAGACGGGCTCATTGAAGACTTCGGCGCCGGAGGCCTAACCGGCTGGGATAAGTCCCTCAAAGACTGACCCCCCCCTCCAAAAGGAGACGGGGTAGGAGTTTTAACGTCTGAATAATGGACTACCCTTACTTTTTCATCAGGGGTTTTCAATGGCTCCTTTTTTTCTTCTTTTTTGGCCCCAAATGTTTCCGGCCCTATTTCAATTTTTGTTTTGATCGGAGAAATTGTTTCCTTTTTTGACCCCTTGTTCAAAAAATTGAAAAGCCCACCTAATGACTTTTTGTTGTCAGACAAGGGCTTGAATTCAGTTTCCTTATGAATAACCAACGGGCCCTCTCCTCCCAACGGAGGCATTGGCGGTTTTGGCGGAACGGGTGGCTGGGGCGATACGGACGGACGGATAGGAGGAACTGGCGGTTTAGAGGGAGTAGAAGCAGGTTGAGGTGCAGAAGGAACCGGTTTTTTAATTTCGGATATAGCCTCTGGCCTTCGCTGGGGCATTAGAGGTTCCGGGGCTAAAGGCTTATAGTTTCTTTCTATATCCGCCTTAATCGGCAACAAAATCTTCCGATCAATTTCCTTTACGATAGAATTGGCAAGTTCCTGGCTGATGTTAATTTCCAAAGAAATATCTTTTGCTAAATCATCAAAATGAGCAAAGCCCAAAATTACATCCCCTAATAAAGCAGCAACCTTGGAAATCCTCTCTTCCGGCAAATGCTGTTCTCCGCAAATTCTCCATAAAGTATCGGCGTTGTAATCAGAAAACAAAGCCTCCCTTAAAGAATCAGGTAATACCTCCCATCTTTGCAAAGCTTGTTGTTTGGAAATATTTAACATAATTTATTTACTTTCTTCCCTTGTTTCTTCTTTTTCCTCTTCTGCGCCCCCCATAATCCTGGAATTAAGATGATTCTTTAATGATTTTTCTATTTTATCAAAGAGTTTTATTTTTTCATCTGAATTACTATTTATTGCATCTTTTTCCATTTTATCCATTACTTTTTTAACTCGTTCATCTATTTTACTCAAATCTTCTCCCTTCTTCACCTTAGGTAAAATCTTAGACAATGAAGCTGTTGAGCGCCACAACAAGTTTTCAGTAATTTCTTCGCCAAATCTGTCATCGAGCAAGGTTGAAGGATTAATTTTATTCCAATCTGTCGTTTCAAATTTATCATAAAGATTATTGAATGCTTCAGTTCTTTTTTCTGTGTTTTGGGCTTTTAATACGTCGGAATTATAACCAATGGTTTTGGCAATTTCTCCGGGGTTATAACCTAATCTTGACATGCTTTTTTCTACGGATTCCATTGAAGAAGCATCGGTAAGATACTTTTTCTTAACATCATCACTTATCTTTCTTTCTTTCGCTGCCTTATTCAAAAGAACTGCTCTCCTAGCTCCCGATGAGGCTAAAATAGCATTTTGAAGGCGATCTCCTGTGTAACGCTTAGCTTCATCTTCGTAAGCTTTTTGGGTTTTCTGTTCTGCCCCCACTCCTATTCTATTCATACCTCGCGCCAAAAGGCCTGTAAATGGGATGCTAGATGCTGCTAATGATTTATTGACTTTTTTCATTCCTTCACTGCCCATGGTTCGGCTTGCAGCTCCTAATCCGGCCTTTTTAAGGGCTCCGCCCGTAACTTTTCCTGTCCATTTACCTGTCCCCTGCGCCCAACCATAAACAGTTGAAGCGCCGGTTATGCTTAATTTATTAGCTATCAATAATCCACCGACTAATAAACCAGACATGATAATTAATTGAGTCGCATGCAGAAAAAATCCATTAGGCAAAACAGTGCCATCCGCAAATCCTTCTTGAACGCTTATCGTATTCACATTTTCAAATTTATAAAAATCTGCCATTTGGGCTTGAGTTGCAACAATAACATATACGAAAAAAAGCATGGCTGGGGCAAAAAACACCCAGCGCAAAAATTGATTCCACCAAGTTCTCCAATGATGGGAAGTAGACGGGAAAATCCAAGCCAACCAAACCAATGGCATTATAATAAGTAAAATAGAAAGAGATATAGCCCTAACTAACAACATAAAAGCGAGGGCTATAAAAATTAGAAGAATTAAAAATGTAAATATTAAAATAAAAACTAAACTAGCTTGTATTGCAAAAGCTTCTGAAATCCCCTTGGTAAAAACATTTTTAACAAAATTAATAAAACTAATATCATCGACTCCGGCCACCTTCCCTAATATTTGAGGATCTAAGGCACCGGCCAAAGTATCACCTAAATTATCATTGAACGCCGAGGAAAGAAAATAGTTAGTGAAAGTATTTGAAACTGAAATAATAGCTCCAGCAATAACCAAGCTGAAATTAACCAACAAGGCAGCGGCTACTAATTTCCATAAAGTCTGCTTCATCGCATAGCTCTGCGACCTAAAAATAGTTGCAAAGGCAATAATAATAATCGCCAAAACAAAACCGAGATTTGCAAAACTAAGAACCACCTTGAATCCTAAAGCAACTACAGGCAATTTAATAACTTGGTTGCCAAATTCAAGAATGCCGGAAATAAATCCAGAAACAAGCGTTAAACCCTTAGCAAAAATAAAAGCAGCGAAATTAAGTCCTATATTACTTTTATTCAATGTATCTGTCGCCTGGTCAGAAACGTTTCCTGTGTTTATTCCCGGACTTAAAGCACTGCTTTGAGCAAAAGCAAAATTAACCAGAGAAATAGAAATTCCTATTATGAAAACTGTTGCGAATATTTTTAAAGCTTTGGAATTGAACATTCTACAATATTTTAATAACCGCATCCCTCAGGACTGGGATCAACATAAAAAGTTTTTGTGTCAGAAACAAGAAAAATTCCGTCTTCGACATAACCCGTAACTTTAACAGCAACTCTTGTTCTCACGCTTGGAACTAAAAGTGAAAAGGGAACGCCCACGCTTGCATTAGCAAATAATTGAAGCCGAGTTAATGGATTATCGGCGTTACAATAATCGCCAGAAATCTTTTTATAATCCCACCTAGACGTATAAGTTGGGGTAAACCCGTCGTCTTTTTCAATAATATTAACCTGGACTTTTACTTCTCCCGAGTGAAACGGATTATCTTCAGTACCTTCAGTGTTGTTGTCCTGCCAAACCGATAATTTGGCGGTTCCTTCATAATTTATTCTATCAACATTCAATGTAATTTCGTCTATCCCGAAACCTAAATCAGGAAAAGTTGAAACAGAAGGAATTCTTCCTCCATTCTGCGACTTTACGCTATCGACTAAATTAGAAGGAATCGCGCCCGCCCTCAAAGTGTATTGCCCTGAGTAGGCTAATTCAGGAACGGACAAAACTAACAACAAATTATATCCGTCTGAAACATCTTCAAATTGATCTTTATTGCTCAAAATTTCAAAGCCAGGGTCTGGAGTGATTTCAAAAAATAAATCAACATCGCGTCCGTAAATATCTCCCGCTGTAAGAAGAAGCGTAGATTCCATATTTGCTACAGCTTTAACAATCCCTTCTTTTGAAAAAGAAACACTGGTTCCTCCGGAATAAGTTGAATCCGTGCCTGTAGATGTTTCATAGCCTCCGCTAACAGACTGCAAATAATTCACATACGCGTCAATGCTTTCAAAATTATCAAGGCCGCTCAAGGTGTATGCGCTGCTTTCCGACCCGCTGGTAACATCACTGACAGCCGACTTGGCCAAGCCGATTCCCTCGGTGGTAAGACGGTTAATCAAAGCGTTAACCAGAACAGAAGTCCATGACTGAATATTAACTGCCCAATTAGTATCAGCAGTAACGGCATTGGTCGCTGCATCTCCAACAGTTTTGCCTGGAGTGACAATTTCTTCTTTTACGCAAATATCGCCATCCCATTCAACACATTTTTTCTCTGACTTGAATCCTCCGCTGGCAATAGCTTCACTTTGGGCAGCTGCCGTTGCCTGAGCAGAACGCTTGGACATTTCATTCATCGCTATCATATAAGAACCGTAAAAGTTGCCGCTGGGACTCCACATCTTGTTGTATGCAAGCCATCCCCCATTGGAAAAGTCATCATAAAAAGATTCAATATTATCCACCGCTTCAGTAAGGGAACAAGTAATTTGTTTTTCATACATCTGAGTAGGCAAAAGGGCGACTTGGAGCTGGAGTTTGAACGGGCTGCAAACAAAAGCCAAGCTGGTTTCTTCAAGAACATCGCCAATAGCCCTGTCACCGGCATTTTTCAAAAACCCTTCCCAGTCGGTAATAAATCTGGGGCTGCCCCCGTTTTCTATCCAACTAACCGTATCTCTGACAACCATATCAATAATTGTTTTTGCCGCTTTGTCGCGCAAAGCAAGCTCGAGATCATCCTTGATCCATTGCTTGACGTCTTGAAGTATGGCAGTTGCGTCAATAACCGGGAACTGAGCTTCAGCCTTCTGAGGAAAAAGAAAAGAGCTGGAAACAAGTCCGACAAACAAAATAAATATTAAAATCTTTGAAGGCATATTATATTGCTTTGAATAAATTATCCAAGTCTACTTGAATTTTCTGTCCCTCGTCCACAAGCTGGGGTAAAGCCCAAAGAGCTACATATCCCCTGATTGGGTCCTGATAGCACTGGCCGAGATCGCGGTAAACTAAACTTGCTTTTTTGAAATAAATGATCATTCTCTTGTGAATTTCTACTAAGTCTGAAGGAACTTCCAAGTTCAAATAATTGCTGGCCAAATTTTTGTAAATATTGGAAACTTCTCTGTTGACGGAATTTTCATTTTCAGCGAAACAGTCTTCATTAATGCTGTCAATCAATTCCTCTGAAGTCCTTTGGTATTTGGAATCGCTAAAATACTGCTGATTCAGTTTTTTTACCTTTTCCAGATAAATTGCTTTTGCTTCTTTGGAATTATTCAATGAAATTTTCAACTGGGAATTGTCGATTGTAGTCGTTGAGAGAAGCATTGGGTTCTGCACGCTTTTAACCGCATCGCCCATTAGATTCTGGATTTCAGCGTCAGTCAGGCTGTCAAAATCCAAGTTTTCAAAAGGGTTTTCCCCTTGCTGGTCAGAACTTTTCAGTTTGTTAAAAATCAAATTAGCTATTCCTTCGGTTAAATTCTCAGAGTTATCAGCATTTCCGGTAATGCTGTTTTTCGTCTCTGTGAAGAGATTTTGCAAGCTCCCCAGCTTTTCGGAAATAAAGCCCTGGACTGAGGCGTCCTGCTCCTTGGCTTCGGCCCCTGTATTTGAAACAGCAGACAGGTCGGGCGTTCTGATTATTATGTAAGCGCCGACTAATCCGGCGAATATAATTAAAACTACTGCTGCGATTTTAAGCACACCCATTACTATTTATTATACAACACAAGTAAATCAAAACAATGTGGATAGCTTAACTAATTGGCTGACTTCAATATTTTGAGGACGACTCTTCATATCAATCCCGACTTTCTCCAAATTCTTTGTGATTTTCTCCTTGTTTTTGAAACTTGAATTCAAATTATTGAAAACGGTCTTTCTTGGCTGTTTGAAAACAGCCCTCAATAAGGAATAATAGCTTTCGGCATCCCCCCTTGATATCTTTCCCTTGTTTATTTCCAGCCTTACCACCGCTGAATCGACTTTGGGAACAGGACGGAAATTCTTTTTGGATATACGAGAGATGATTTTCGGCTCAGCCCAGAACTGAATGCTGGCAGCAAGAAGATTCATCTTGGGAACCTCTGCCGTTATTCTTTCGGCAACTTCCTTCTGGACTGTAAAAACAGCCAGGGACGGCTTTTTCTTCAGTTCCCCAATAATCCTGAAAAGATGTCCGGTGATGTAATAAGGAATATTCCCCACAATCTTGTAAGGCTTGCTGATTGATTCGGCAATTTCCGGCAAAACCTTCAAGGCATCGCCTTCAATGATTTGAATATTCTTGTCGTCCCCAAATTTTTCCCTCAGGACCGCAACCAGCCTTTCATCCTTTTCTATTAAAATTACCCTTGATTCAGGGTTAATAGCCCTCAGTTCCCTGGTCAGCTCTCCATGCCCCGGCCCTATTTCAACAACCCAGTCTTTATTTCCCAAATTCAAAGCTTCAACTATCTTTCTTAACTTTTTTCCGCTTTTCAAAAAATTTTGTCCTAGTTTTTTGCCCATAATAAGTTATCCACAATATTGATTGACATTTAGTTGTTGAAGAGTATCATATTTATCATTAGTACAATCCCAGATAAAATTTCATATTCTGTCTTCCCGGTCTTATTGATAGCCGTTCTAATAACGGCTAGTTTGTTTTTAAGCCAAGATTCAACCCTTAAAACCGTCCAAAGCAGCGGAAAAGCCTTTGGTGGACCGGTTTTATCCAATTCAGCCTCAGCTCTGGCCTTAGCTTCAGTTTTGAGTTCCGGAGGACCGGAAATCACCCCTTTTGAAGAAAATGAAGAGACTCTTTTGATCGGCTCTTCAGCATTTTTGGACTCCTATCAGCCGGTTACCAAACTGCAGGAATCGAAAAATGACTACTTTATTATACCAACAACTGGCTGGAATTGGGGACAGATTCATTATAACAATGCAATTGATGTTGCTAACAGCTGCGGAACCCCTGTCTTTGCCGCTGCCGAAGGATTAATTACTGAAAGCGACGCTAAGGGCTGGAATGATGGATACGGCCAGTACATAATAATAGAACACCCAAATGGGACAGAAACGCTTTACGCCCACCTCGATGAAAACGTTGCCCCTGCAGGAAAATACGTTTCCCAGGGGGAACTGATCGGCTATATGGGAGCTACTGGAAACACCCATGGCCCGACCGGATGCCATCTTCATTTCGAGGTTCACGGAACAAGCAACCCATTGGCAAAATAAAAATCAGCGAAACATCCGCTGATTTTTTTATTGACGCCTGCCCTTCTTGCAGGCTTTGCACAGACTTGATTCCGGAACAAGTTCGAGAACTTCCTTTTCTATTTCTTTCCCGCAGCTCTCACAAATTCCATATTTTCCTTCCTTCATTTTTTCAAGGGCGGAATCAACATTAACCAACCTTCCCCTGTATTCGTTGGCAATGGCCATTCTATTTCCCAACTCTTCGGTCTCATCCGCCTCTTCTTCCAGGGAATCTATGTCATCCCCAAAATCCGGAGTCTTTTGAAACTTTTTTATGCTTTCTTTGAGACTGGTGCTTATCCTTTCGAGCTGTTTTTTGAATTGTAATAAGAATTCTGATTTCATTTTGTTTTATTTATTATACTGAAGGCATTTGGGAAGGGAATAACCAAGGGAAAACAATATAATAGCCGATTAACACCAAAGCAACAATACCTATTAATATCCCTATTACCACCGCTGTCGCCTTCCATTTACTGTCCGACTTTCCAATTGGCTTCTGCTCCTGTCGGACATTTATTGAAGCTTGGGACTGAAAAATGGATTTTTCAGGACCGGTATATCCTGGAATATTCAGACCAGCCCTTACTTCCTCCTGTTCCGGCTTTGGCGCCTGCCGGGGAGTGAAAACCTTGGGCGCGCCTATCTCCCCGCCTCCCTGCTCTATTGATTTGACATCAGACTCCATTGTCCGAATCGTCATTTCCGGCTTGGGCGGAGCTGGAACAAAACTTTCTTCTTGTCCTTGCCTTTCTTCCATTATCTACATTCTATTATTTACAAAATTAAAGTCAATAAAAAAAGCGGCTTGAGTAAAGCCGCTAGGTAAATTTTAACAAGGTGCAAATGCCTAAAAGATTAGGCAGGGCGGATGCAAAATAAATAGACTTAACCATGAATGGGGTAATATTTATGGAAATTTATTTTTTGGTGGGTTTTACATCCGCCCTTGAAGGAAAAAAGAATGAATTCATTAAATCAATAGGATAAATTAGGTTAATTATTTATTTTAATCTATATTCTATCCTCCTTCTTTTTAAAGAACTGTTCTTGTTTTACCGCTTAATTACGGTAAAAGATACCACTACACTTATGGTAAACGTCAGATATTTGATCTAACAACCAGCTGTATTTGTTAAATCTCTTATCTGTGGTCATTAATAATATAATGCACGTATTTTTATTTGTCAATAAAAACAATATTTTTTATAAAACAATAATGGATAAAAAAAAGCGACCTGGGTAGGTCGCTGGGTAAAAAGTGCGGGTGCCTAAAAGATTAGGCGGGGCGGATGTAAACTAGTTTTGGGGGAAAACATGGAGCAATCTTCACAATTAAAGCTGCTTTTTATTTATAAATGCTTACATCCGCCCCCTGGAAGGTAAAAATGAATAACCGGCAAAAAATAAAAATAAATTAAAATAATATATTAATTATTTCTATTCTACATTTTATCCTCCTTTCAAAGGGCAAAAACGGCTTAAAATCTACAATGTGCCTATTTATCGGACAATCCTACTTGAGGATATTAATAGCATAGCGCATATTTAATTATTTGTCAAGAGGGGGTAAAAACCAAAGAAAAAGGCGCATACAGAAATCCGTATGCGCCTATACAAAATATTTTATTTGTTTCCAAGGAGAGCGCAGTTGCCAATACGCCCCGCATTCGGGTTACCCCGGGCTAAACGCTCAAGCAACGCCCGCGCAATCGGAAGGTTGAACTTTTCACAAGAAAGGCCACTTTGCGGAGCCGAAAGAAAAACGCAACATTCTTCCGAATCCTCTATCTTGCAAATTTCACATTCAATCCCGCAAAGAATTTCACACGAATTAGTGTATTCGTTCTTTAAATAAACGCCGAAAACCTCCTCTGACATGTCTGCCGATATTTCCATTTTCTCCCCGTCTTCAACCCTGACTCTTACCAACCGACCAGACAAATAAATAAGGATACTATCGAGATAAGGGAAGCCAGGCACGTTAAAAAGAGACACTAACCCTGTTTCTCCAGAAAAAGCATTTTTTGAAGGAACGCATTCAAACCGGAGTTCCGAATCTTCGTCCTCCTTCAAGACGCAACCGTCAAGACGGGGAAATTTTTTGTAACTTACCCGCTTGCCGTTCAAAGAAGAAAAAAAACTGGTAATAGTTGGGAAAAGGTCAATTTCTCCATCATCTGCCACCAGCCTCCAAGGACGATTGCGCCATCCAAAATACAAAAGCCTTCCTCTTAATTCCTGCATTATTTTAACCCCCTTTCCAGGTTATGTTTAAAGTAAATGAACTGGTTAAAAATATACCCCTAAAAGACAAGGATGTCAAAAAATCTTTATACTTTTAAAAAAGTATCGCTTTGGTGCGCGGGAGAGGATTTGAACCTCCAAGCCCTTGCGGGCACAGCCACCTCAAGGCTGCGCGTCTGCCAGTTTCGCCACCCGCGCGAAATTATGCCGAAGCGCCAATTTTTCTTCGGGATTTCTTTCTGGAAAGGTTTCTCAAGAAGTAAAGCTTGGAGCGCCTGACTTTTTTAGGAGTGCTCAAAATTTTCACCTTTAACAAATTGGGTGAATACAAAGGATAAACCTTTTCCACGTCTACCCCGCCAACAGTGGCCCGAACGGTAAAGGTAGCCCCCTTTTCCTTGCCATGTTTCCTTGCCAAAACAACGCCTTTGAAATTCCCATATTTGTCCTGAATGGAAATAGTAGTGCCTGGCTTTATTTTGTCTAATGTTTCATCTTTAAGCATAAACTGTATATTACTTGAAAAACTGAAACTGTCAATCTTTTTCCAATGATTCCAGGAAGACCATCAAGTCTTCGGGCAAATCAGAACCTATTTTTATTCTCTTCCCTGAAGCATCAGTAAACTCTATCGACTCAGCATGAAGAAACTGCCTTTTCAGCCCAAAACTTTCCCTTTTAGGCGCATAAACCTTATCTCCGACAATCGGATGGTTTATCGAGGCCAAATGAACCCTAATCTGGTGCGTCCGCCCAGTTTTGGGCAGTACCTTCAATAAAGAAAATTTTTGGTTGCCGCCTTTCAGCCTTAAAGCACTTACAACCATGTATTCGGTTACAGCCGGCTTTTCGTCTTTGCCTTCCCAGACGGTCCGCTTTACAGTCCCTGACTTTATTTTAATCGGCTTATCTATAATCCCGGCCGAATCCAGCCTGCCAAAAACCAAAGCCAAGTAAGTCTTTTTGATTTCCCGATTGGCAAAAAGGTTTTTCAGATATTCAAAAGAATCTTGATTCCTCGCTACAACCATCACTCCCGAAGTATCCCTGTCCAGCCTGTGAACAATGCCTGGACGTTCCTCCGGTTCATCACCGACTTTTTTCACTTCCGGATATCTTTCCAAAATCCAACCCACTAAAGTTTTTTCATTATCCTCAGAATTGCTTTTATGGACTAGCAGACCAGCAGGCTTATCTACGACAAAAAAATCCCTGTCTTCATATATAACCTTGGGTTCGTTCATAAAATTGATAATACCAAAAAAAGAGCCGCTCCGCCTCCCGGCAAAACGGCTCATCAATACCTTAATATTGCCAACCTACATTGACTGCTTCTTTGAAAAAAGAAGGGTGATCCCCCACAAGCCTGAAAGACCGACCAAAATGTAAATGGTCGTTTCAAGCCAAGCAACGGAACCAAAAATGGCGTTTACAACATTAAGATCTGCAATACCTACGAGACCCCAGTTAATCGCTCCAACAACGATAAGAAGGGTCATAATCCATTTAATTACTTTCATAGAGATTTGTTTTTATAAAAATAAATTAAAACGACCTTTGTTTTAGTAGTAATTTCTGCTACCTATTTATTATATCAAATCATAGCAAATTGAGAAAAAAGTTATCCACAAAAAAAGGGCCGACGCAAATTAACGCGCAGGCCCTTAGAACTGTCAATCCCTTGCCTTTTTTACGCCTACCACCCCATTAAAGGACTTGATGGCGCAAGAAAAAGGCTCAAAATCAGAGTTTTCAGTCAGGACAAAACGCCGGACAAAAGTGCGAGGATCATTTCCGCTTATGGCAAACTGGCCTTTTAAGGCTAGTTTCCCTTTCAACTTACCCCGAACAGCTTTTCTGATTATTTTCTCATCTGAGAGAATAATCGGATTATTCAATTCAACAAGAACTTCGCATTTTTTAATCGGCTTTTTCCTTTTGAAAAAATTCAGTAAAATACCCATGCCTTATTTCTCCTTTCAAGGTTCAAAAAATGAAGTTTTTAACTAATAACATTATATTAACATAGCTATTATTTTATGTCAATGTGCCCAGGGGGAGACTCGAACTCCCATGGATTGCTCCACACGATTTTGAGTCGTGCGCGTCTGCCAGTTCCGCCACCCGGGCAATTTTTATTGATAATGACATATTTTTCTTGTAGAGTAAATAAGAGATGGCAAGGATAATCTCAATTTGCAATCAAAAAGGAGGGGTTGGAAAAACAACCAGCGTTATTAATATTGGAAGCTATCTTGCCGCCCTTGGAAAAAAAGTTTTAATAATAGACTTTGATCCCCAGGCTAACACTACTTCCGGGATAGGAATTGATCCCAAAAGCGTCGTTGACAGCATATACCACGGAATCCTTGGCTACGCCGAAGCGGCTAATTTGATAAAAAATGTTCATTTTCCTTCCCTTCATATAATCCCGGCAAATCAGCATCTTGCCGGAACCCTGGTGGAACTAGTCAACCTTCCGGAAAGAGAATTTTATCTTCGCCGATTCATTAACAGAATCCGCCATTATTACGACTACATATTAATAGACCTTCCCCCGTCGCTGAGCTTGCTGACAATAAACGGGATGGTTGCTTCCGACGAAATCATCATCCCAATCCAATGCGAATACTACAGCCTTGAAGGGTTAAGCCAGCTTTTGGAAACGGTGGATATGATAAATACCAACCTCAACCGGCAAATCAAAGTTGCCGGCGCAATGCTGACAATGTATGATAAGCGTGAAAGGCTTTCCAGGGAAATAGTCAGGGAGGTAAGAAAACATTTCCCTTATTATGTATACGAAACTGAAGTCCCCCGTTCAGTCGCCCTGGCTGAAGCGCCAAGCTTCTCCAGGCCCATCATCCTTTACAAGCCCAATTCCAGCGGCGCAAAAGCATATGAAAGACTTGCCAGGGAAATAATAGGCCAGGAAAAAAGCAATGAATTAATCGGGGGGCAGTTCGACAGCGACCAATTATTAAACCATTAAAAATATGCTAGGAAGAGGACTTGAATCTTTAATACCGCCGAAACAAAACCAGGAAAATCGCAATAACGCAGCAAGGGAAGAATCAGAAAAACCTGAAAAAATTTTTGTTCCTGAAAATACGCAAAAAGCGGAAGTAAAAAAGTCTTCTATTGAATCCGTTTTCCATATTGAAACCGAAAAAATAAAGCGCAATCCCCACCAGCCCCGCCAAGATTTCAATCAAGAAAGCCTCAAAGAACTCGCAGCCTCAATCAGGGAACACGGCATCATCCAGCCCATCATAGTTTCCAAGCTAGAAAAAGACACCGAAACCGGAACAGTAGTGGAATACCAGCTTATCGCCGGAGAAAGAAGGCTGGAGGCGTCAAAAATGATCGGACTGGAAAGAGTCCCGGCCATCGTCAGAAAACTGACTCAAAAAGCTGAAGGCTTGGAACTGGCAATTATTGAAAACCTCCAGAGGTCAAACCTTAATTCAATCGAAACCGCCCGCGCTTACGCCAAACTCCAAGACGAATTCGGGCTAACCCAAAGAGAAATCGCCGCCCGTCTTGGGAAAAGCAGGGAAACAGTCGCTAATTCCCTCCGCCTTCTCAACCTTCCTACGGAAATCCAGAATGCGGTTGCCCAGGGCCAAATAAACGAAAGCCAAGCGCGTTTGCTTTTGATGATTTCCGATATAAACGAACAGCAAAAATTATTCAAAGAAATCGTAGGCCAGAATTTAAGCGTCAGGGAAATACGCTCCCGGGTCAACAAGGCCGCCCCTCAAGCAATAAACAGTGAACAGCCAAAAACAATTGATCCTGAAATTATAAGCATGGAAGAAAAATTAAAAGAGCTCATTGGAGCTCCTGTAAGAATAGAGAAAAAAGACAATTCAGGAAAAATAATAATAACCTTTTATTCTCCGGAAGAAATTGAAGGCATCATCAAAAAATTGAATCCGCAGGCCGAAGGCAATTTATACTAGCTTGTACCTTATCTCTTTTACTCCTTCTACCTTCTTTAGCTTGAGAAGAATTCTTTCAGCTTTTTTCTTGTCGGATAAATCGCATTTGACTTTAATCATTGACAAAGAATCTTTTGATTGAGGCATTAAAACCTTATTTATGTTTATATGCGAACGGGAAATGACTCCGGAAACGTCTTTTAACAGCCCAAGCCTGTGCTGGCCGACAATTACGAATTCAGTCTGCTTGACTGGTTTTTTAATAAGGCTGGAAGAACGATGCAGGGCTGACTTTATTTTTTTCTTGGCGTAAGAAGACTTGACGAACTCAAGCCATGATTCAGAAGGTTTTTTACTTTTCTGGACCATAATTTCAACCATGTCTCCTGATTGCAGTTGGTAATCCAAGGGAACTATCTTATCGTTAACCTTGGCGCCAGTGCATCCGTTGCCGACATCAGAATGAATAGAGTAAGCAAAATCAACAGGGGTTGAACCGGCCGGCAAATCTTTTGCTTCGCCTTTCGGGGTAATGGCAAAAATCCTATCTTTGAAAAAATCCACCTTCAATGACTTTATAAACTCTTCCTGGTCGGAAAAGTCTTTCTGCCAAGTCCTTAACTGCTCCACCCAAAATAACTCCTTCTTGTCCGCAAAAACAGCTTCCCTTTTCAAATATTTCCTGGTTCCTTTCCTCTGTTCGTAAGCCCAGTGGGCAGCAATTCCGTTTTCGGCTTCTTCATGCATTTCCATGGTTCTAATTTGAATTTCAATCGGCTTGCCTTCAAGGGAAAAAACGGTTGTGTGTAAGCTGCGGTAACCGTTTGGCTTGGGCAGAGCGATATAATCTTTTATTTTTCCGGGAAGCGGGGGCCAAAGATTGTGAATTATTCCAAGAGTGGCGTAACAATCTTCAACTCCGGGAACGATAATGCGCAAAGCAACCAAGTCGTAAACCTGTTCAAGGTTCATGTCATATCGCAAAAGTTTCTTGTACAAACTGCTGTACCTCTTGGCCCTGAAGTCAATCCTCAAAACCTTAATGCTGTTTTCATCCAAAGCCCTTTCAATAACGGGCCTCACCCTTTCGAGGTATTTCTGTCTTTCTTCATACCTCTCCTTCACGTTTTCCAAAAGCCATTGGTATTCTTTGGGATAAAGGTAGAAAAAAGCCAGGTCTTCCAATTCTCCAGCAAGCGACTGCATGCCGAGTCGGTAAGCAAGAGGGGCGTAAATTTCTGAGGTTTCAATAGAAATCCTCCTTTGTTTCTGAGGGGACAAATGCCCCAATGTCTTCATATTGTGCAGCCGGTCTGCCAGCTTGATGATAACCACCCGCAGATCCCGGCTAATAGACAAAAGCATCTTGCGGATGTTGTCCGCCTGCTTTTCTTCAGATGTCCGATACTTCAAATAGCCTAATTTAGTGACTCCGTCTATTAAAAAGGAAATATGCTCTCCAAATTCTTTTTTTACTTCTTCGATTGAAACCGGAGTGTCTTCAGCAACATCGTGAAGCAAGCCAGCACAAATAGTTTCAACGTCCATTCCCCATTCCGCCAGCTTGAGGGCTGTTTCAAATGAATGGGAGAAGTAGGGCTCGCCAGACTTCCTTTTCTGCCCCTTATGGGATTTCTGCGAAAAATCGTATGCTTTTTCTATTAAGTTAATGTCTTCATTTTTGACACCGGGAAAAGTTTTCTTTATAGCGTTTATTAGTGCGCTGGCGCTCATAGCTATTTATTATACTATTTTATCTCCGGCTTTTGCCAAGAAGCGTAATCGCATTTGGGATATTCGGAACAGCCGTAAAAAAACCTTCTTTTCTTTGTTCTTTTTTTCAAAATCTTTCCTTCCCCGCACTTGGGACATTTCATTTCTTCCCCCTTATCGTCGGAAACAACATTATCCTTCAATGATTTGGCGTTTTTACATTCAGGGAAGCCTGAACAGGCCATAAACTTTCCGAAACGCCCGTACTTTATTACCATCGGCTTGCCGCACTTTTCGCAAGTCTCATCGGTTTTCTGGTCTTCTATCTTGTGCCCCTCCACTTCTTTGTATTTCTTTTCCAGGTTTTTGATAAAAGGACCGTAGAAATCTTTTATTACTGCCTGCCATTTTTCTTTTCCTTCAGCGATATTGTCCAGCTCGTTTTCCATGTTAGCAGTGAATTCAACATCTACAATTTCGGGGAAATTGCCGACTAAAACCTTATTCACTGTCTCGCCGATTTCAGTCGGCTGAAAGCGCCTGGCTTCATTCTTGAAAACATAATTTCTGTCCTGAATGACGGAAATAATGGGAGCGTAGGTTGAAGGCCGGCCGATGCCGTATTCCTCAAGGGTCTTTATCAAACTTGCTTCATTGTATCTTGCCGGCGGCTCAGTGAAATGCTGGGAAGGGGAAATTCCTTTTTGTTCCAAGCCGTCCCCTTCGTTAACAACCGGCAGTATTTTTTCTTCCGTTTTTGAAGGCCAGACCCTCAAAAATCCATCAAACTTCATAGTGCTGCCGTTGGCCTTTAGGCCGTATTTTTTCCCTTTCTTGTCCTTGGCTTCTATTTCTAAGGCAACAGTTTCAAAAACTGCCTGGGGTAATTGAGAAGCAATGAATCTTTTCCAAATCAGGTCATAAAGTCTGGCTTCGTTTTTTTCCAGCTTGGCCAAGGCCTTGTTTCCCCCGCCAAAACTTTCAGGGGCGAATTCAGGATGGCTTGGCCTTATCGCTTCGTGGGCTTCCTGGGCCAATTTTGATTTTGTTTTGAAAAACCTTGGCGCTTCTGAAACGTATTCCTTACCGATGTTTTCCTTTATCCATTCCTTGGCTTGGGAAAGCGACTCTTTGGAAAGGTTGAGTGAGTCAGTCCTCATATATGTAATCAAACCTTTTTCGTAAAGTCCCTGGGCAAAACGCATTGTCTGCCTGGCCGTAAACCTGAATCTGCTTGAAGCGTCGCGCTGAAGGGTGCTGGTTATAAAAGGAGGTAAGGGATTTCTTTTAACTTCTTTCTTGGAGACGCCGGAAACGGAAAAATCTGAACTTTCCAGGGCAGACTTTATTTCTTCTGCCGACTTCTTGTTTTTGATGCCGAGCTTGGCAATGTTCTTATTATTTATTTTGCAAAGGCTTGCCGTGAAAATTTCTTTCTCTTTGGAACGCGGCTGGAGCAGGGCCTCAATCAGCCAGTATTCTTCCGGCTTGAAAGCTCTTATTTCTTCTTCGCGTTCCGCTATTAAACGCAAGGCGGCTGACTGAACCCTGCCGGCAGAAAGACGCTTAATTACTTTTTCCCACAAGAAGGGAGAAAGTTTGTATCCGACCAACCTGTCCAAAACCCGCCTTGCCTGCTGGGCGTCAACAAGATTCAAGTCTATTTCCCTAGGCTTCTTGAGCGCTTCCTGAATGGCAGATTCGGTAATTTCATGAAAAACAATTCTTTTTATATTTCCTTTATTGCCGAAAATTTCCGACAAGTGCCAGGCAATAGCTTCGCCTTCCCTGTCTGGGTCAGTAGCCAAAATTATTTCATCAGCCTTCTCCGCTTCCTTTTTCAAGGCGTTTACCCTTTTGCGAGATTTGACCGGGATTATGTAATGGGGCTCGAAGTTGTCTTCGGTATCAATGCCTAACTTGCTTTTGGGCAAATCCCTGACATGGCCGTACGAGGAATCAATCTTATACTCCTTTCCGAGAAACTTTGAAATCGTATTTACTTTTGTCGGGCTTTCTACGATAAGTAAGTTCATTTGTTTATATAATATAGCCTTTATCAGTCCTTTTTATCATTTTATTCGCTTCAAGAAAAGCAACGGCTGAATTGACTATTTGCGGTTCAAGTTTAGTCAGCTCTGAAATTTTGTCAACACCGATAGGGCTTTCCGATTTTTGAATCGCATGGATAATAAGTTCCCCCGCAGCTTCTTTTGCGGCGTCAAAAACCTCCAAATTCAAATCTTCAATAATGTCTTCAAAAGAAGAAACCAAGCTCGCTCCATCGCGAATAAGCTTGTGCGAACCGGCAAAATTAGGATGGTTCGCAGGGCCAGGGAAAACCAGCACTTCCCTGCCTGCTTCAGCTGCCAATCTGGCTGTTACTATGGCGCCGGAATTTCTCGGCGCTTCAATAACTATCGTAGCCACCGACAAACCGGCAACAATCCTGTTTCTTTCCAAAAATTGCTTGGGCAATGGAGGAGTGCCTGGCTTGTATTCGGAAATTATCGCTCCCTTTTTTAATAATATTTCCTTAGCCAGTCCCTCGTTCTGGGAAGGATAAATTCTGTCTACCCCTCTTCCCAAAACCGCGATGGTCTCCCCGCCGTTTGAAATTGCCCCCTCGTGGGCTGCTGTGTCTATCCCCAGCGCCAAACCGCTAACAATTACTATCCCAAAATTGGCAAGCCTTTGGGCTATTTCTTTTGCCAGCATTCTCCCGGCTATTGTCGCCTTCCGAGTGCCAACAATAGATATTTTAATTTTCCTTTCGTCAGGAAGCTTTCCTTTAAGATAAATTGAAGCCGGTGGATTAGGAATTTCCTTGAGAAGAAAGGGGTAATTTTCATCGCTGATCTTTACAGTTTCATATTCAAATTGCATTGTTTTTAGTATATACTAAAAATCAAGAAGTTAAATAAAAAATGTTCAAGAAGCAATTAATATTGACAATAAGCACGGCTGTCGGAGCAATGATAATTTTCGGCGGAGTGATTTTGTTTTTCGCTTCTGATATAAAAGGAAAAGCTGAAGAAATAAAGCAGCTCCAGAACACGCTTGGCTTCAGGTTGCGGGCTTCCGATTCCCTGCTTGTCCTGCGCGAAGATTATTCCAAAGCCCAGGAATACATACCTTCTCTGGAAACAATACTGCCGACCAGGGACCAGTTAGTGACTTTCCCGCGCGAAATAACCAGCCAAGCAAAAGAAAAAGAAGTCAACCTGAACGTCAATCTGGGGAAAGAAGTTGTCAAAACCGACAAAAGCCTGGGGACGATAGAATTCACCATGTCCGGACAGGGGTTGTTTGAAAATTTCATTTCTTTCTTCAAAGACATGGAAAGCGGGCGTTATTCGGTGAAGATTGAAAACCTTGACTTAACCCGCCAAGAAACAAAAGTAAAAATATTAGCTAAAGGAAAAGTTTTTTCATTTTAATGAAAAATATTCATAGAAAAAGGGAATTTATTTTTTGGGGAACAGGGATAGTCCTCTTGATCATAGTGGTTGTTTTCCTTATTTATTCCATTGGATTTCTTGTAAACAACAGCAGTGGGATTTTAGGAAAAGACTTTACCAAAGACACGTCAATAACCAGATTCAATCTTGACGGATTAGAAAAATTAGGATTAACTCAAGAACAAACTCAGTAAAAGGGTGTGTAGTTCAGTGGTAGAACGCTGTCCTGATAAGACAGAAGTCGGAGGTTCGATCCCTCCCACACCCACAGTTTCAAAACAGCTCTGGATAGAGAGCTGTTTTTTAGTTAAAATACATAAAAATGACAACTTACTATCTTTTCAGCAGTTTAGTAGACAGGGTAGCGGATTTTTTTGTCCACTGGTATGCCGGAGGATTCAGAATATGGAGCCACATCACCATTTCATTTATGGAAACCTTGGACCGAAAACTGGCTTTCAAAATCACCTTCAAATACCTTTTTAGGCCGCTTTACCAAGACCGAAGCGTTATTGGATATGTTTTGGGATTCATCTTCAGGCTATTCAGATTAATTATTGGGATAATCATCTACGCGTTAGTGATACCAGTCGCAATCCTGATATACCTGGTTTGGGCAGCCTTGCCGATATATATAGCCTACAAAATAATAGGAAGCTTAATAATATGATGAGACCTCAAAAAATCCAAGAAGAAGACTTAATTTTTGAAGATCCGAGATTCAGGGTATCCACAGCAGGAAGGATTGTAAGCAGACTGATAATTTACTCCGCGTATACCATAATATTCGCGGCCGTAATAACATTTTTTCTTTCAGAAATCCAATGGCTTTTCTGGCTTGGGGTTCTGGGAGGACTTTTTATCATAGACAAAGCCATCCACTTGGGCAAAGCCAGAAAAAACCTTGCTAACCTCAAAACAAAAAAAGGAGAAAAAATAAATGTTGCTCTCTATCTTTCTCCACAAGCCGCTTCTGTTATTGAAAAAGCCCAGGGAAAAACAGGAATAATTGGAAAAGATTTCAACCTGTGCCTGCTCAGCATCCTTATCGGCAACAAAGAAATCAAAGAAGCCCTGACCCGGCTGGATGTTCCCTTGAAGGAATTCAGCCAGAAAGTGGACGATTACCTGGAAAAAAACGATGAAAGCGCGAAGCAGACAAAAAAGGAGGTTAATGAAGCAATTGAAAATCTGGCAAAGACATGCTTCCTGCTCGCTTTCAAAAACAACAAACAATACATCGATCCCCTTGATCTTTTCGGCTCTCTTTCTGTTGTAGGCAACGAAAAAATAACCCGCCTTTTCAATCTTTTTTCCATAAATCCGAATGATTTGGAAACTTCCCTTATTTTCGGCCGCTTCCGAAAGAAACTGAGATGGCTCAATAAGCTGCCGGCCAGTCTGGGCGGATTTGCACATCAAACATACAAAATCAGGCCAAGAACCGTAAATCGGGCATGGACAAGCCGGCCGACGCCAATTCTGGACAAATATTCCATAGACTTCACCGACCTGGCAAGAAAAGAAAAAGTCGGATTCCTCATCGGCCATGAAACCGAATACCAAAGAATGGTAGACGTTCTTTCCAGACCGACCAAGGCTAACGCCATGCTGGTTGGGGACCCAGGCATAGGCAAGGAAACGATAATCGCCCATCTGGCTTTCAATATCATTAAGGATAAGGTCCCCACCCCTTTATTCGACAAGCGCCTTGTTTCCCTGCAAATCGGCAATCTGGTTTCAGGCGCAAATCCGGAAGAACTGACTGAGCGGGTAAATAAGATAATGGAAGAAATAATCAAGGCGGGAAACATCCTCCTTTACATCCCCGACATTCATAATCTGGCAAAAACGTCGGGTTCAGAATACATCAACGCCTCTGATATTATCCTGCCGATAATCATCAGCGATGCCTTCCCTGTAGTGGGAGCTACGTATCCAAAAGAATTCAAGCAAATAATAGAACCCCAAAGCGATTTTTCAAGCGCTTTTGAAATAATCCGGACAGAAGAAATAAGCGAAGACGAATGCGTTCGCCT
>Ga0180007_10002499_pt1 | contig 21890 bp, 29 predicted proteins | sample MM_PC_MetaG_FD_121122 | JGI IMG/M metagenome (GOLD analysis project Ga0180007, IMG submission 121122) | Groundwater microbial communities from the Aspo Hard Rock Laboratory (HRL) deep subsurface site, Sweden - MM_PC_MetaG | ecosystem: Environmental > Aquatic > Deep subsurface > Groundwater... | reverse complement strand
GGTCCGCCGCCTGGCCCGGCTCCGGTAATAATTTCGTCTATGCCATTGCCATCAACATCACCAGTTGCTACGTCAACTCCTCCGCGGAAGCCTGTTGGATATGGAAAGAAATCTGACAAGCGTAAACCATTAGCCGAATATATTTTTACATGCGGGCCGCCGCCTGCACCAGCACCAATAATAATTTCCTGGCCGCTGTAGCGTGAATCTACATTGCCGCGAGCCACGGAAGCGCCTCCTTCAAATTTTGTGTAGGGAAGTATTTCATCCGGCAAAGGCGGATGAAAAATCGGTCCAGCGATTTTTTGTGCGCTAAGAAGGCTTTCATACGGATTAATAATATTTTCATCAGGCCGGTGGATTTCAAAATGCAAGTGCGGTGAGGTATTTTCAGCATTTCCAGAATCACCTATATAACCAATTAACTGACCCTGGGTTACCGGGTTGCCGTTATATACATCAATAGCATAAGCATTAATGCCACCTCCGAGTCCGTCATCTGTACCTGGGTTGTCATTGTTCATATGCAAAAACCAATATTCATAGCCATCATCACCCTGAATAAAAGCGCCATAGCCATAATATGGTTCAGGATAAGCCACATAGTTAACATAGCCATCAACCGGGCAAATTAACCGCTGCATTTTATTACCAAATACATCAATGCCTTCATGAGTACGACCACCGGAACGGGGAGCACCAAAATCATTGGAAAAAAGCGTTTCACCAATAACCGGGAAAATCATATCCCTAATATCAGAAGCATTTACCGTTGGTATATAAAAAATAAAAATGCCTAAGATTAAACCAAGGCATGCAAAATATAACTCTATATTCGTAATGGTTTTTGTTTTCATGTAATCATTATAGCATAAAATTTCAGAAAAATCAATTAAATAACAGAGGGGGACCAATCCACCCTCTGTTTTGAAAAGCCCTGGAGTTGTGCTTCATGACGGACAAAACAGGTATTCATCTAAGACGCACTCTAAATGAGACATCGCGGTTCATCCTTTCATTTAATGATCATTTTCTTTTTTCCAGCGGTGCGTTTTTCTACATAGAAATACGCTATTCTGGAAATTAACGTGCCAATGTATGGCAATAGTATCCAAATGCATGTCTCCATCATGCGTTTGGGAACACAGTATTTGCCGTGGGTGTTGAATTCAATAACAAACATCACCAGTAATGACAGCCACCAACCTATCAGGAATATTTCTCCTCTGCGTTTTTTCATATTTTCCTTTAGCCAGCGACTTACTTCTTTGCGCATGACATAAATTAGGATTAACATGAAATAAGCAAAAGGCATATTCTTCGGTACAGTGAACTGGTCAATTTTGAAGAATTCAACCACGCACATGGCAAACTGTGTCAGCGTCCACGCTACTAAGAACCAAAAGAGGTAACTTAGCTTCCGCGCGGATGCCCAAGTTGAGTTGCGCTCATTGCGCTTGTTAGTTTTGACATTTACATCACTCCTTCCAAAGTGTCTTTTGTTTGATGCTCTAAAGAGTTTGTTGCGCCATGTCAAAACAGCACAAATTGGCACCAAGGCTATTTTAATCTGCTCTTTTTGTGCTTTTTAGTTTTCTTCTGTTTCCGTTTCCGCAGGTATTATATATCAAGCTAGATGTTAAATCAAGCGTGAGATGTGGAAAAGTATCAAAAAACCTATTTTTTTCCCACAAAACGGATTAAATTATGCACCCCAATACGTCGGTCTTTATAGGTTTCACCTCTATTGTCCAGCATAATAGTATGGTAGGGCTGAACAAATTCCTTAATTGATTTCGGACTGAAGTAACGCTTGGTAATTTCGCCAATTTGGTAAAAATCTTGTTCTAGCTTTTTCCCTTGTCCGTATTCAGGATCTTTTGTCGAATTAAGCATAATAGCAATGAAACCATGCGGTTTAAGGACTTTGTATATTTGACTAAATATTTTTTTGGTAGTTTTTTTATCAAAATAATGAAGTGATAAATGGGAATACACAATATCAAATATTTCTTTATTGAAGGGCAGGGGATTAGCCACATCGTGTTTAACAAGCTTAATCCTATTTTTCATGTTATTAGGGATTTTTTTTCTAGCATAATCCAATCCGGTTTTTGAAATATCCGTGAGAGTATATTGATAACCTTTGCCTGAAAAATATATCGCATCCTGGCCCTGCCCGCCGCCAATGTCTAAAATATGACCGCTGGGCGGGAAATATTTTATTACCCATTGGGCGAAAAGAGTCGGCCTGTTTATCCAATCTTCCTTAGTATAAAGTTTGTGTAGTCTATCCCAGTAAGTTTTCATGATTATTTAAATTCAATTTGTTTATATAAGAGTTTGGCAATTTCAGGAGCAGCATATTGTTTAATAATTTGTTTCCAATGGTCATAAAGCGGATAATTTACCGAATTGATTATGGAATTGATGGTATGCGGTGAATTGTTTTTGGCTATTTCTAAGAAATTTAGCATTTTTGGTTTTTCTAAAAATGGTGATTCGGTTTGAAAAAGCGCAGCAGTTTTTGGATAAGTTTGCGCAAAGTCAGTTAAACGGGGGATATAGTATTCAAAAGCAGTGGAGTTTTTCCCATACTTATCACTTACATTAATGGCAAAGGCGGTGTTGCCGGCGTAAACTTCATGTAAGGCCTCTGCTAAAGCATCAGTCCAATCAGCATATTTGAATACTTGCGCTTCTAGCGTGGTTAAATCATTAGCTTCCAGCTGGAGTTTAATATAATTATATGGTCCTACTTTTTCTGGAAATTTTTTGGATATTTCCTGGATTGCTTTTTTTTCAGTTTGGTGCAGTTCTTTAGTTTGTTCAGGGTTCATATTTTCTTTGTGTGAGGACATGACGTCACCCATGATAATTTCCAGATCATCATGCACCAAGGCCATGATTATTGCCTTGGCAATATTAATAGAATCACCAAACGCTTGCTGCAGGTTAGGCGCTAAATCGTGAATTATCCAGGCTACGTGCTGGGAGTGCGTAAAAAGGTTGGAACGATAAAACATTGGCTTATACATATCGTACCTGGTCACTCGTTTTAGCAGTTTTTCCCGGTCAGTAAAATCCTGGAACAGTTTTTTAGTGTCAGAAAAGTCAAATATTTTTTGTGCCATTTTTAATTATTGTTTTGAAATAAATCAGTTAAGCGGAAGATCAACCGGCACAATTAATTGATCACTCAAATCAATGTTATCAGATGGGTTGCTTTTATTTAAGTATAGATTACCCGGACCATAGGCGGGTTCTGTAAAAGTAAGAGTTGCTTCAAATGGGATGAAATCTTCAGTCATCCAGTCAGATGAGGAAGTAGCTATGGCTGTGCCAATTTCTACACCCAAGACATCTTTGAGTTGAATCGCAAATGAGCCTTCACAAAACCAGGTTCCGCGTGCTTGGCCAGTTATGATTATTGGACTGGTTAGTACATCATTCGGACGGGGAGTGGAAATGGTAATTAAATCGATTTTTTCTAATTCATTGCCAATATTCTCGGTAAATGTTTCTCCTTCTGGAGTAGTGCATTGGCGCGGGTATGATTCAGCCACTGGAAAACCCATATCTTCACAATCCGCAAAGGAAATTATTGGCCCGCCGCCCGATGCTGTTGCGTTTGTGTTGGTTGTAGTGTTTGTGTTTGATGTTGTGGTGTTGGTATTTTTATTTGTTTCAACAATAACAACTACCACGGCAATAATTATTGCCACTACTACCACAGTAATTATTAGGATTGGAACTGCTTTACTTTTCATTATTTTTTATAGTTATTTATTATTATTTAAATTATTAATGGGTTTTTATTTAAGATAATTTGCCAAATAAATGCGATTCCTAGGATTATCCAGGGCATTATATAGTCAGAGGCAAAACGAACGCGATATTGGCTGGGGTTAAAGCCAATTTTTTTAAGTAGAAAGTAATAAAAAGTAATACTGCGTTTTTTTACGTCAAATTGCTGGCGGGTTAAAATGCAATCCCCAATAAAAATTAGCTGTAAATAATATGCAATAATACCAAGGATTATTAATGGCCAGCGGAAGAGAAAAGGGGAAGACCATAATATTATTATTACAAGGAAGTGTAATACTATCACCCAACCAGTGTTTTGCTTTTCTTGAGGAAAGTTGCTGGTGTTCATTTTTTATTTTTTAGCCAAGCTTTTTTAAGCAATGATAGTGTAAGTGTTGAAAGCATAAAAGCTAAGGCAGGTACGATTGAATTAAGCCAAGGTTTGGGAAGTTTAGCAATGTAAAAAAATACCACAATAACTAAATAGGTTAGAGTAAAAATAATGATGCGGCGCATCCAGCTGGTTTCCCAGGCTTTGTCCGCTTCCACACGTTGGTTGCGTTTTTTTATTTCATTTATTTGATTTTGGAGATCCTCAGGTGTAGGCATATAATTAATCAACTATTAATTCACCGTTAACAATACCATTTTCAACTGTATAGCCGCTGGAGTATAATTGCCATTCAGGACAGGTGCCGGTTTTTTCAATCTCTTCGTTATTATAAAACTGCGTTACTTCATCATCGGTCAGATCGGCAAAACAAACCCCAACCTCACAATTGTCACCGTTACTGCACTCTTGTCCGCCGTCCGTGGTTGGTAGGTTACAGCGATATTCCTGCACATCATGAGAAAAGATGCCCCATTCGCCGTTGGCCTGTAGGCAATCCTCTTCGGTTGATATTTCATTGCTTGTGGTAACGGTATATTTCGGGTTACCTTTGATTGTTCCGAAAATGTCTATAGTAACTTCGAATGTGCCGGTGTTTTTCGATACGCAGTTAATAGTCACATTATCATCACGCTGCTCTGCAGAAATAAGTGTTTTACAGTCACCTAAAGCATGAGTCGGATCGCGAGTTTCAATATATTCAACAATACCTGCCTGGGTAGTTAGGTCAATTTCAGTTTTTTGGCAGTATCCACTGACACAGCGTGCTTCGTAATTACGCTTAGGATTCGGACAGTAGGCATCGATGTACTGCGGACATTCAATTAGTGATGAACATGGATCAATAGAAGCAGCTAAATCATCAAAAGAATTTTTTTGGACAGCTGTATAGTAATCTTTGGCATAGTCCTGGCAATAGGGAGCAGGACAGCATTCATTTATTTTTGCTTGCTTGTTTACCAATAAACAATCAGCGTTAAAAGTGCAAGTCGTATCGACATCACCACTGGCTAAAGAAACCATATTTGGCAATTGATTTGTATTAGCGGTATTGGTGTTTCCGTTGATATCAATATTTGCATTTATCCTATTAGTGTTGGTTTTAGTATCATTGTCATCATCCAAACATCTATATGGCTCTCGTTCTTCAGGTGTGCATTCTCGTTCTGAACATATTACTTGGCCATCATAATCCCTGGTACATGTATTACAACCATCAAAAAATCTCTGGCAAGCAGTTGCGTTTGTATTAGTATCATATTCCGGAAATGGATTGTTCATTTTTTCACATCCCTTAAAATACTGAAAAGTAAATTCTAATGGGCAGGAACATTTATTAATCAGCCGCATAGAGCCGTAAATATTGCTTTGGCAGGGTAAATAGATTGCGAAGATCCAAAGTCCGATGATAATAATTATAATTATGATGATGGGAATGGTGATTTTTTTCATAAGTTTTTTAAATGTATTATTTATATTTACAAATGTTAAAAAATAAAATTAATCTACTATTAATCTAGGTGCCAATAAGAAAGTTAGGATCAAATAAATGATTGTACATGCTATATAAATTTTTTTGTTATTCCCGCTACTTAGGATGATTAATATTATTGACATCAGCACCATGAACATAATTATTGTCCAAAGCAGCAATTCAAAAATTCCCCAATTTGGGTAAGAACCCATAAAAAGGACAATAAGTAGGAAAATAATAGAAACGATTATTGGTATGAATACAATCCATTTCAAGATGGGCCTATCATATTTATTAATTGTTGCTTGATTTTTCATAAAATTATAATTTTATTGTTTTTTGAATTATTTTTAGTAATTGATCATGTACTAGGCCACTACTTGAAATGCCACCTTTAATTTTCTAACTGGATATCACGACGAATTTTAGCGAGTCTTTTATCGTCTGCCCGGTTTAGCCCTTCCATGTGTATCCATAAGCTTAGTGGTTCAATTTTAAGTAGTTCTCTTATGAATTCATCTCTCCCTTTTTCATTATATCTGTTTTTATTGATTGTTCCGGCAACCGCAATTTTGACAGCCGGGCCTAAAGCACGGAGCCGCTCTATATCATCAATTGCTTTTTTAATTGTTTCAACTTCTATTTTGCTGCCTTGGCGGTGCAGGGTTTCATAAAGAGCGCCCAAGCCAGTTCGAACTTCTTGATCAACTTCAGCAATTTCCTGTTTGTCACCATCTCTTAATTCAGCTGTGGCAATACGCGTTGCCGGACTTTCATTTTCCAGCGGGGGAATATCATTACTTTTAATAGGCTGTTCACGTGTAGTATTTTCTAAGCCGTGAATATTAGGATGTTGTTCTATATTTTCTCGCATAATGGTATTTTCTATTTAATTTTTTTTGGATTATTTCAATAAGTTGATCGTGTACCAGACCGTTGGTAGCCAAAGCCCCCTTAGTTTTTCTATCATATTTTTGTTCCTGGCCATAAATATCTGTTACTTTACCACCAGCTTCTTTGACAATAATATCAACTGCGGCAAAATCCCAAGGATTGTTATTGGGGAAGATATTAGCTACAGATTCGCCGCTAGCTACCACTGCACCCAGATAAGCTGTAGAGCCAGTTTCCATATCTATACCAAGTTTAAGTAGCTCACTAACCAGAGGTATAAAATCAATATGTGATTTGTTCCACACGCAAATACCGACCAGCTCCCGCGTGATTTTATTACTTTTTGAAACCTAGATTAGCTTATCATTTAAAAAGGCACCCTTGCCTTTTTCCGCAATATACAAACGGTCTGCAAAAGGATTATGAATTACACCAAGAATTGGAAAACCTTTCTGAACTAAAGCTAAGGAAAAAGCAATAATGGGTAAACCGCTAGCGTAGGGGATAGTGCCGTCGAGAGGATCACAAACCCAGACATATTCATTTTTTATATTAAAACTCCCACCTTCTTCACCAATAAAACCATGCCCTGGGAATTCTTTTTTTATGCCGTCTAGAACCAGCTGGTTAATAGTTTTATCAACAATGGTGACAGGGGAGTCATGTTCTTTAAGTTCAACTTTATATTCAGCATTAAAATATTTGGTAATTATATCACCAGCTTGATTAGCGAGGTTGATGGCAAATTTTTTCGTATCCATTTTTCAGCTACAAATTATTATTACACTAAAAATACCCCATTTTTAGCATAAGAGCAAGAAGAGTGGGTATAAAAAAACCTTGCCTAGTCCACTTGGGACGAGCAAGGCTTGATGAGCTGTGATATCAACCTCAATAGGTAGGTTCTAATGCTTTGGAAATGAGTTGTTTTTTGTACTCATTAAATCGGGCTGGTATCTCTATGCCATTTGCTTTCATCAGGTATCCAGCTTGATCCAAAGCTATCTTTGCTTCCATTAAATTATTTATCATCAGATGCATCTTGAGCCGGGTCTCGGCAAAGCATATTTCTATATATACACCGCAGTGCTCAAATATGTGATCTACGTCATCAAAGTGTGTTTCCTCCCAGGTATTATCTTCTGGGGGGAGGCCATAAACTAGCGAATCAATAATATAACTCGCTGCTAACCAGCAGGAGTCATTGTCAGTCGCTTCGACCGCCTTACAGACGTAGTAGTCGATTTTTTCCATTTCCTCGGTTTGCTGGACTGCATCTACCTGTCCGAACAATGGTGTGCTGATCAAAGCAACAATTAACATCAAAAATAAGGGTCGCATGCTACCCCTCCTGTTTTTAAAGGTTCGTGAGATGATAGTTGATTTTTATATCTTATCTAAAGTGGGAATAAAGTCAAATTCATTTTATCAATACATTGATAAGTTCTTTTTCATCACCCCGTAACGCATGACCAGCGTCAGGTATCCAGATGAGCTCTTCTGGATTTTGCAGCTTGCCAAAGAAATCTTTAACAACTTCTATAGGTAGCAGTTCGTCGCTAGCGGACTGTATGATTGAGATCCGCGGTGTTAGTTCGGACACAAATTTTATAGGATTGAATAATTCATTCATTTTGTTAATCTCGGCTTGGTAAAATTCTTTATCCTTGAGTCGAATGGTTTGCTGGGCGTCTGCCCATAAATCTTCCATAATGGGTGTTTGGGTGAAAGATACGTCCAGTAGGGAATTGAGTAACACTATGTTATCAAACAGATCTGGGTTTTTTCGTATACTACAAAGCACATAAAAACCACCAGCTGAATAACCAAGCGCCGTTAGCGGAACGTTCGGGTATTGTTGTTTGAGATGTTTTGCCAGCGTTTCTACGTCCTGAACGCTGCCTAAGAAGCTGAAAGCGCCGTCACTATCTTGATCGCCGCGGTAATTAATTTCTTCCAGCGTGTAACCATGCTCATTCAGCTGTGGCGCCATGGTAGTAAGTCTCCATGTACCAGGAAACCCGTGGCAAAAAAGTATAATGCCTTTTAATTCTTTTTGCGTGGGGTATTCAAAATACGCTACGCGTTCGTTATTCACTTGGATGGAGTGTTTGGTGTACATATTTAAATTCTAAATTCAAATATCGAAGCACGAAACAATAATAAATTTATAATTTTTAAATATTTAAACATTAATAATTTGTTTCGAATTTCAGATTTGATGCTTCGCATTTAATTATCATCAGGCAATGAATGGGGTGGGGGATCAGTAGCTGCCAAATCCACGTTCCAATTTTTCATATCCGCCACCGGGCAGAGAACGATAGTAACCCGCTCCCTCCGGACCGGTATCCCATTGTGAAGTAAGCGGAGCTTCATAGTGATCCCCAGTAGTAGGGGAGTAAACATTTTCATAGCCCATGATAGCTTCGGTCCATCTGTCTGATAAAGACACTTCTGGGTTATCAGAGCTATTTGATGGGTCTGAGGTAGATACGTTCACGCTAGAAGTAGTTGGTCGCATCTGGGAAACACAGCGAATGGATATGGCTGCAGAAAAGGGGAGCGCGCCGTTTGACTCCCATTGTTTATTAACTGTATCTGCCATGTATACAGAAACTACGTACATAGTGGGATCATCATAATTATATGTTTTATAAATTATCATTCCTTTCCGTCCGGTAGAAGTCGTAAAGTCACGCTGAATAAAGCCTTCGTAAATATTCTGAGTTTTTCCAAGAGTAAAACCGCTGCTTTCAAAAGAACCGGTAAAAGCATAGCTAAGCCAGGCTGTTAAAAATGAATCTACGTCAGGATACATATAATTATAGACTGCGGAAATGCCCCAGCCGGCGTGTTGGGACCGGTCAGGCGAGAAAAGGTCCGCGCCCGTGCTTTCCGCATTGGTTACAAAAGACCAGTCGGCCGGTGCCAGAGCTTCGCAATACCCGGTTTGTTTGGGTACTAACTGGGTGGCTGTGTCGTCAATAGTAATGGCTGTAGTTACTACTATTTGCTGGTTGACTGCCTGGTTGGTGTTGGTGTCTGAATCGTCAGCAATCTGATTAGTGTTAGCCTGATTAGTCATCACCACTTGCGCAGCGTTTTGGTTATTGGCTGCTGCCTGATTCGTATCATTACTATTATTAATATCATTTTGAACAGTGGCAGTATTTACATTGCCGGTATTGTTGTTATCAATAACTATTTGTTGATTATTATTACTTTCGTTAATTACATCCGGGTAAACTATCAACAGTGCTGCGACGATTATTGCTATTGCCGCAATGCCGAGCAAAATTTTAGCGCGGACCGAAAGTTTTTTTGGTAGCGGTTTTGTATCCATAGTTTTATAGTAATTTAATATGTTCAGGAAATGAATGGGGTTGAGGAGGGAATATTATTATTTCTCCCAGTATGCCTCTGCCTCGTTTTCCATTTTTTTTAGCCGGGTGTAATAATCTGGAAATTCATTAAGATGAGCCATAGCGATTTTACCAGTCATCAGAGGATCGTCGTTAGTAACGTTTGTTAATGAATTTTCCGTGCCATGCTCAAGCTCCACATCCATGCCGGAGCGGAATTGTTCCACGTCATATTTAGCCCAGTCAACGCCTAGCTGTTCGCCGATGTTTTTTGCTTCGTCAGCGGTGAAATGTTGTTTTGCTGTCATATTATTTGGTTTAATGATTATTTAAGGAAATAAATGAGGTGGGGAGTATTTTTTAAGAGGTACAGTATTAGGCTAATTTATTCATATCTATATTAAGTCCAGCAGCTTTTAGTTCCTTTGCTAATTGATATTGCCAAGCACCTTGATCATCAAAAGGAATGTATACAATACCTTGAAAATCACTTGGTAATTTCACATTCTTTTTATATATTGCACAAACATTTTTTCTACCTAATTTTCCAAAAAAATATCCTAATTCTAAGATTACATTTTGTCTTGTTCGGTATTCATCCGTACCTTGTTGAACAGTAATTTTATCGTCTGGTGTTAATAATACTATTGAATAACCAATATCAACAGAATTTGATTCTAATTTTTCGATTAAGGTATTTCCTTTATTAGGTTGTTCATGTAAAATAATCGGTTTAAGAGACAATTGTTGGATTAGGCGTGCTGTCGCTTCTTTTAGTTCATTGTCGTGGCCATGAACGATAAATACTTTTTTTGATTTTGTTTTAGCATTGCCATCGCTGGATTCTTTTATATCTGGTCTAGTTTGATTTAGAATATCATTTAATTTGTGATATTGGTCTCTAATTTTATTTGCTCGGGGTACAAAATCTTTATTTATATATACTTCAGCATCATATTCTCCCCAGGAAGTTGCTGTTTTATGAATTATTATGGCAGCAATTTTATCTAATTTTAATTGGTCTAGAATTCCGTTAAGTGTATCCCATTCTATTGAAGGAAGATTAGAAGTTAAAAAATTAAGATTAGTTTTAATTAAACCTGATCCGGATGGATTTCTTTGTATTAATTTATCGATATTATCGATTATACGTTTTTTATCGAGTAAAGCGTCTCTTTTAATCCGTAAACTATCTAAGTTGGTTTTTTTATTACTAGTCATAAATTTTAGGAGTTAATTATTTTTTAAGGGATGAAATTTGCGATGTGTTTTTCGGCGTTGTAGTCAATTACATTTTATAATGTGGATAATTACTCTTGACAGTGTTTGTATAACATGATAGTCTATATTGCACTACCATATACAGGGTTCTTAGTTCGTTTAAGGAGTGATGGTAGCAGCCGTCAAAAGAAGTGAGGGATTTCATTGTACTGCAACCATGTGTTGGAATGAAGAAACAAGAGACAGCCTAGACGGCACGAACTATTAATAACAACCTGTCCTGTATACAGCCCTATTAAGGTCCTTCAGTAGTCTAACATTGTACACTACTGAGGGACCAGGGCTTTTTTTATTTTTCAAGTGGATGATACTTCTTATGTGTTCTTTCTGCATACCTGTCAGAGGCATTTACATACCTGGTGGTAGTATCTAGCGATTCATGGCCTAAGAGGATCTGAATGGCGGCGGGGTTGGCTCCATTTTCTGCAAGATACGTAGCGAATCCATGACGAAGGCTGTGGGCTGATGTTGGTACATTTATTTTTAAACGCTCGCGGTATTTTTTTATTTTCATTTGCAGATAATTGTCAGATATTCTGGCTGTGCCGGATGAGGCATTAGCTCCGCGGTAGGGGATAAACAGCGCCGGGTGGTTGTCCGCTCTTGTGCGTAAGTATTTTTCCAGATGCGCTTTGGCACGCTCTGTCAGATAAACAAAACGTTGTTTACGGCCTTTGCCTTCAATAAATATTTTACCGGAATCATCAATCTGGTTTCTATTTAAGTTTATCAGTTCTGAAATTCTCATGCCAGTAGCAAACAGGACTTCCATCATGACGCGGTTGCGCAGGGCCACGTCTTTGTTTTTTTCAAATTCCGTAGGGGATTCAATCAGGCGGATAATATCCTTAAGTTCCGCTACCTGGGGATGCGTCTTTGTGGTCTTGGTCAGCTTTACCATTTGAGGTGAAATTGAGGGTTTGTAGTCATTCTCTATGAGGTATTTCAAATATGACCGTAAGACTGATAGCATACGATTAATTGAGTAAGAATTGAGCTTTTTTAGGCTTTTATGGTCCTTGGCAGTGAATCTGTCGCGTGAGGTAAGAAAGGCCTTATACAGCTCAATATCGCGCCTCTGGAGGGCTTTAAAGGCTCTTTTCGCCTCATTATCAATGTAGTGTTGAAATACCTGCAGATCCCGCTCGTAGTTGTAAATAGTCTCTTCAGAGTAGTTGTTTGTCTGGAGGTTTAAGAGATAGTCATCTAGGTGTGGGAGCATATAGTTTAGGGTTTATACTTAATGGTATATAAATATTATATAGGGGAGTTTTGCCCTATTATAACTGAGTGTAAGAGATATTATACCCAGTTATACCAATATGATAACATAGGCCTTTTGGGGGGGTCAAGACTTTATTTGTGTATAAATAAAACAGGCTCTCGGTGAAGAGAACCTGGTAATGAGTATCTGCTTCTTTGTTTTAGTAAACTTTGCCTATTATCCAATCAGCTAAATCGCAGTGGAATGCATTCTTAATTATGAGTATTCGTATCACTGAAATTGAGCCGAAAAAGGATAACAGGAAATGTGTCAACCAGGGTGGATGAAAGATCCCTGCCGCTAGATACATAGAAAAGCAAATTACTAGAAAGAGCGCGTTGCCTAGCAATACGGATAGGCATACTCTGAATAAATATTGTTTTGAATTCATGTGCTACCCCAAACTATGAATGAATTTTTATCTATTTTTATAATAAGACTTTAAAATACAATGTCAATAAAAAGTAGAGGTGCGTCCCCTGCTTTTATTAAATATTTTGTTATTCTTTTACTTTAATAACGTCGATGGTGCAGTTAGTTACTAAAGCGGCAATAGCTCCTATAGCAGCTAAAACAGGTAATAGAATTGCACCCACAGTAGCAGCAGTCACTGGGATTTCAATCAACTGCTCCCCTTTTTCATTCTTGATTATAAGGCTGCGTACATTAGCTTCTTTGACTAGTTTTTTTATTGTTGCTACCAGCTGGTCACCAGTTACTTTCATTTCCTCTTTAAAAGTTTTTTCATTAGACATATTTTTTATAGTTAATGGTTAATAGCTGAGGTGTTGGTAATTATAACAAGTTTGTAAATATCATTCCAGTACTATTGACAATTATTATATAAAAAGCTTAAGTTTAAATAATACAGTTCATTTAATGGAGGTTTATCGTGTTACCAGTAATAGTTTTTTTAACATTTGGATCTGGTGTAGTAATAATCGGATTGCTGCTGATAAGAAAAGCTGATCAGCTTGAAGAAAAACTTCGTCAGGCATTTAGTCTCAGGCCATATTTCAATACCAATGATGTGGCTTTAGCAATGCGGTTATTTCATCGTGCAGTAGACAGGCAGATTACTATAGCTGACAAATCCCCGCGAGATTTAATTAATGATCAAGCTACATACTGGGACGTCTGGGTTAACACTAAGCCATTACCGCTTTGGATCAGGGTAGGCGGATGTTTACTTTTTTTCGGCGGCTTAGTAGTGCTGATCTTTCTGGCGATCATGCCAGTGATCAACTTGAGGGCAGGCTAGATATTAGTCTGCTTTTTTATTATATCCCCCCTATTAAAAAGCAGCCGTTGGCTTGGCTGCTAGTGTGATGATAAATTAGTGTCTTTTTACCTCTCAGGCGATTTGCAATTTAAACATAATGAACTTTTTCTCTGTTTTTTCTTGCATGCGCCTGTACCAGGTGTACAATCACAGCTTTTAGGCCGGCCAGGAAAACCAGCTTTGTGGTTGAATTGACTTACTTTGCCGGAGTGTTTTTTGCCCATCCTAACCTCCAAAAAAGAACATATCTAATATGGCCATCTTAGTATTTATATTTAATTAATTCAAGTATTTATTATTTATTTGTTAAATTTTATGCTAACATTAGCTCAAAAATAATACTAATTACTTGTCCACAGTGATTTTATCCAATAAACATGGTGTTTTTCTGACAGTTTGCTATAATATCTGCATAACATAAAGGTTGCTTAAAAAACTAATAAGATAAGGAATAAACATCATGGCAAAAATGACCAAGTCTCAGCTATTGAATCATTTAGCTGAAAAATCAGGTCTCGCTAAAAAGGATGTTAAGAACTTCTTGGAAGTTATGACAGAAACAGCCTATAGCGAAGTAATGAATAGCGGTGAGTTCGTTATTCCAGGTATTGGCAAGCTGGTAAAAAAGAACCGCGCTGCCAGACAAGGCCGCAATCCGGCGACTGGCGAAACCATTCAGATTCCTGCCAAAACAGTTGTAAAATTCAGAGTTGCCAAGGCAGCAAAAGAAGCTGTACTCTAAAAACAAGCAACAGATTTAATACAAAAGACCCAACCATTAAGGCGGGGTCTTTTGTTATTTATGAACAATATTATCCGCAGGTGCACGGTTCATTACCGCAATTTGGGCATGGTTCCATAGTTTTTATGCGCGGTTAGTGATTAATTAATATTATTTTGCTAATTTTTTCATGTCCGAATGCCAATTGCAGAACGGGCAGTCTTTTGATGATTTTGGCATTTTCCCCTCCAGTATTTTAATAGCTTTTAACAATTCAGTAAAAGCACTCCTGGGATTGGTCTTTAATGTTTTAACTGTAATTTCCATAGGAAATCCCTGGTGCAGATTTTTACCTTCACTCGGGTAGAAATAAATTAGATGGCCAATACCAGAACTTGGCCGGTTATTTTTATCCAATAAAAAGGCATAACTATCAAGCTGGGTTTGGTAAGCTGGTATCATTGGTTTAACATTTGGATCAGAACTGGATGTTTTGTGGTCAATAGGCGTGTATTTTCCCTTGTCAGTTATTAAGCATTCGTCTAGCTTGCCTAAAAAACCGTATTTTTCATTATATGAATAAAAGTAAGTTTCCTGAAAAGGATGCTGGAGCTTGCCCTCTACTTGGCCTTCAATCATTGGTGGCAACTCCCCTGCCGGCCGATACAGGTCAAAATATCGTTTAATTACTCCGTCAAACCTATTTGCTAAGCGCGACACAATACCCTCGGGTTGGTAGATTTTTTTATGATAACGAAGCCAGAAACAACGTGGGCATCTTTTTGAATTTCCCAGTCCGGTTGGAGAAAGCCATATTTTTTTTGGTTTTTCTTGTGGCATAATTTTATAATAATAAAAATGTTATGATGATTAAACCAATATATATTGTTTGGATGAATAATCCGACAGTTCTTTTATATCCTTTTTCAATATCGGCCTGGACTTTAGTGTGCAGCCAGTTGAAATAATAAAATATTTTTTTTAGTCCGGATATGTATTTTGATAAGGTTATTAGATCTGGTAATATGGCGAATCCCACACCCAGAGTAATATTAAGCCATTGATCTGGAAAGATGAATATAAAAGTGAGATAAACAATAGCTGATGAAATAATATCCGGTAAGGTTTTTAAAAAAGTCCAGCCATCATATTTATCCGGTACGTCATAATTCCAATGCGGTATGTGATCAAGAATAAAATGTGAGATTAAAGCTAGTGGAATTATTATTGCCTGGCTGTCAATTTTCTGGCCAATTACTGCTCCGGTTAATGTATGTGATAAAAGTAACATTTTTTATTTTGTATAAACCCTATCCCCTATTCTGACGTCAATGTATTCCCGAGGAATTTCTTCCGGATTCAATTCATTGAGGGTGGCAGTAAGCTTATTAATTTGTGAATCTAGATCTCTGCTTAAGTCAAAGTAAATATCATATCCGGCTTCTGTTTGGACGTTTATCCTGGCCCCTAAAATGTGAGGGATAGTATAGCCAATAACCGTAACTTCAGGAAGTGCATTTAAGCGATTAACAAAGTTGTTTAAAACATCCATTCTTTCGGTTGCCAGGACTTGATCACCTGGCTTAACGGGGGTATTTGACCCGTCATATAAGGCAGGCATGGCTGGCAGATTTTCCGGGTTATCAATTTTTTCGGAAATTATCCCTGTTTCTTCCAGGTAATAATAGCTATTATCTGTAATCCAAATAAAGACAGGATTTTTTTCCTTAATGGTAATGCTTAATGTATGCGGAATTGATTTATTAATGTCCACAAATTCAGGATTATATTTACTTTCAATATTTTCTCTTAGCCAATCTTTACTGAAAATTAAAATATTTGATTGCTTGAATATTTTCCATTTATTCTGCTGCAGCTGCCATCTTACAAATTTTTCATCCAGGACCTTGGATTCTTTAGCACTGATCCCTGCAATTGTAATTTTTGTAATTTGGAAAAGAGGCGAATAAAATATTATATAAAAGAAAACTAGCAGTACAAGTATGACCAGCCAGCTAAAAATACTGAATCTGGCAATGACAAAAGACTGCCATGAATTTTTTGTATACAGAGGATTCCTGTATTTTGGTTCATTTTGAATTTTTTTTGAAATTCGTTTTTGTCTAAAATCCCAGTTTAGCTTACTCATACCATTTTGATTTTGGTTTATAGGAGGTTAATAGTTTTGATCTATTTTTATGTCTTTCTAAGCCAAGTTTTATAAGTTTATCAATAAGCTTTGCATATGGCAGGCCACTGGCTTGCCAGAGTTTTGGGTACATAGAAATTTTAGTAAAACCAGGTATGGTGTTTAGCTCGGAAATGAATATCTTGTTGTTTATTCCTAAAAGGAAGTCTACTCGGGCCATGCCGGTGCAATTTATGGCTTTAAATGCCTTAATAGCCATAGTTTTGATTTTATTTGATACGACATTCGGTAATTTAGCCGGAATTACATCTTTGGATTTTCCATCAATATATTTAGCGTCATAATCATAAAAATCATTACTAGCAATAATTTCTCCCGGTACAGAGGCAATTGGCGATTCATTGCCTAAAACGGCTATTTCAATTTCACGTGGGTTGATTACTGCTTTTTCAATTATTATTTTATTATCAAAATTGCCAGCGTATTTGATTGCAGAAGCAAGTTCATTTTGTTTTTTAACCTTAGAAATGCCAACCGAAGATCCTAGATTGGCTGGCTTTACAAATACAGGTAAACCAAGCGTTGAAATTTGTTTATTGATAGCTGATTGTCTGTTTTTATAATCATTGGTGGTAAATGATATATAACTTACTATAGGTAAACCAATGTTCTGAAATACCTGTTTTTGGATTACTTTATCCATACCTATTGCAGAGGCTAACACATTTGCACCTACATAAGGTATATTTGCTAATTCTAAAAGGCCTTGTATCGTGCCATCTTCACCGAAAGTTCCGTGTAGTATAGGGAAAATAATATCAATATTTTTATTAATTTTATTATGGGTCGTAAAATGTTTATTTATAGTTACTAACGATTTTTTAGTTGAATCTGGAGTAATTATCTGATCTGATGTAAACTCCTTAAATTTATTAGCCTTTAGTATTTTTAATGGCTGATTACGTGTTATCCATATCCCCTCTTTGGTAATACCAATAGGAATAATTTCATATTTAGACTTATCCATAGCCTTAATGACAGATTCAGCAGAAACAAGAGAAACTTCATGTTCCCCACTACGCCCGCCAAAAATTATCCCTACGCGTATTTTTTTTGACATATAATTAAAAAACTGGCTTACTCTTCTTTGTTTAAATGTTTTTCATTTAATTTCTCCCACAATTCAAGTCCTTCGGCATATTCATCGCTTCCCTCACTTGTTCCAGCTAAACATGAGGTGCACTCACCAAACTTTTCGTCTTCTTGATATTCTTTTTTAAAACCGCAGGGTACGCAAACATATATACCTGCCTCAGGCACTGCTTCTCCCTTGCTATGAGTCTTATTTTCTTCATTCATATGATTAATATTAATTAATAATTATTCTTGGTAGATTTGGATTTATTCTAGTTACTATTTCATAATTTATTGTATTTATTTTATCAGCCAATTCATCAGCTGTAATGGTATTCTTTCCATCGGTGCCAATTAATGTTACCTTATCCCCTGTCCTAACATTCTTTAGTCTGCCGATATCTATTATACATAGATTCATGCAGATACGCCCTATTACCCTGCATCTTTTGCCGCTAATCAGCACTTCCCCGATATTGGATAATTTTCTGTCATAGCCATCCCAATAGCCAACTGGGATAAGGGCGATTTTTAAATTTTGTTTTGCCTTAAAGGAACGGCCGTACCCAACAGATCTACCCCGGTTAATATTTTTTATCTGAATTATTTTTGTATACCATGATAAAGCAGGCTTTAAATTAAATTTATTTCTTAATTCAGAGTAATTAATGCTATCATTTTCAACTGACCATAGCCCATAAGCAGAAATGCCGATCCTTACAAGGTTTAATATACTCCTTGAATTTAATATTGTTGAAGCTGAGCAAGCTAAGTGCTTTATTGGTATATTTATCCCTTGCTTCTCAAGATTATTAGTTAATTGATTGAATACTCTAATTTGCTTGTTTGTGAAGGATTGATTTGGATTTTCAGCATCGGCAAAGTGAGTAAAAATACCTTCCACAATAATATTGTCTAGTTTGCTTATTTTTTTTAATACTACAATGGCATTCTCGGGCGATAAGCCCAGTCTGCTAGTTCCCGTATCTATTTTGAAGTGGATTTTTATTATTCTGTTTAATTTTTTTCCTATTTTAGACAAGCGTTGTGCTGATTTTAGGCTATAACTTGTTAAAGTTATGCCTTGCTTAACTGCTTCAACTAATCTATTCGGATTGTAAAAGCTTAATACTAAAATTCTTCCTTTGATCCCATTTTTTCTCAAGATTAATGCCTCGTCCAAGTTTACCGTGCCTAACCAGTGACACCCTGCTTGTTTAAAGATCCTGGCGCTTTCGTTCAATCCGTGCCCGTAAGCGTTTGATTTTACTACAGCCATGATCTTGGAACTTTTTGGAATATTGTCAATAAACTGTTTTATATTATGCTTCAAGGCCAAAGATGAAATTTCCAGCCAGGTTATACTGTCATTTTTCATTTATTTTTTATTTCTTTAAAACTGCAATATTTATCCAATATTTTAGGAATTTTTATACTGCCGTCTGCTTGCTGGTAATTTTCTATAATGGCAATTAAAATCCTTGGCGTAATGCCAGTGGCATTTAAGATATGTACATATTGATTGCTACCTGATTTATCCTTAAATCGGATATTATTTCGTCTGGCTTGATAATCAGTGCAGTTTGAAGCTGAATGAGTTTCGCGATATTTATTTTCTGATGGAATCCAGCATTCTAAATCAATTACCTTAGCTGATGGCTTAGGCAGATCGCCCGTACAAACCTGTAGTAACTGATATGGCAATTCCAGCCCTTGAACAATTTTTTCTTGAATAGAAATTAATTTTTCAAAATTTTGACCAGATTGTTCAGGATCTGTAAGGATAAGCATTTCCTGTTTTTCAAATTGATGTACCCTTAAGATTCCCTTAGTATCTTTCCCATAACTGCCAGCTTCTCTTCGGTAGCAGCTTGAATATGTAGTATAGCAAAGAGGCAGATCATCGTGTTTTAATATTTCATCACTATGGTATGGCAGTAAGGCATGTTCACCCGTACCAATTAAATAAAGTTTATCCTTTTCAATAAAATATGCTTCTTGACCGTCAATATAAGAGTCATAGCCTGAATTTTCCATAACTTTTTTTCTGACTAAAGATGGAGAATAAAAAGGCACAAATTTTTCTTTTAATATTATATTTTGAGTATATTGGACAAGGGCACTCCATAATAGAGCTCCTTGCTTTTTTAAAAAACTAAATCTTGAACCGCTAATTTTTGCAGCTCTTTCAATATCAATAATATCATGCTGGATCGATAGGTCCAGATAGTTTTTATTTTTAAAATTAAACTTAGTTTTTTCACCAATACTTTTAATAACCTTATTATCATTTTCATCTTGCCCAGTTATCACGTCATCGTCGGGAATATTCGGCAGTTCCATTAATAATTTATTTAAGGTTTCATAGATTGTTGATTTTTCTTCACTCAGCTCATCTTCTTTTTTGGCTAGGTTGGACATAGCCTGAATTTTTTCTGTTTTTTCATCATTACTAAGTTTATTAATTGATTTATTAAAGTTATTTTTTTCTTCCTTAATTTCTTCTTGTGCCTGGATATTATTCCTATATTGTTCATCTAACGCAATAATCTCATCAATTACATGTGCTTTGACTTTTCGTTTTTGCAGTTTTTTCTTAACTGCTGCGGTTTCTTTCCTGATTAATTTAATATCAAGCATATATTTTATTCTGTAGATTGATCCCTGTCACTACTTTCATCTGTAATTTTAAATTCAAATTTATGTTCAATCCTGCCCAGGATTACTAAAACTAAGAGAGAAGCAAGCGTTCCTGTTACAGCGATTAAATAAAAGCCTAATCCAATAGACATGCCAATGGCGGCTACCACCCAAATACTGGCAGCGGTAGTTAATCCATGGACAGAACCCCTGGCTTGAATTATCGCACCAGCCCCCAAAAATCCAATGCCAGTCACTATTTGTCCTACTATCCGGCCAATATCAACATTACTGCTTTCGTTATAAGTGCCATATATTGAAATAGCAGTTAAAGCAATAATTGCGGAACCAAGGCCAACCATGACATTTGTCCTAAAGCCGGCTGGTTTATGGTAATGCTTCCTTTCCAAGCCAATAAGACCGCACAATATAATTGTTAAAAATATTCTTAGTATAATCGTACTTTCATTGGGCATAAATTGTATTAATTAATTATAAATTTAATTCTTGGGAGATTGACTGTAAAGCAGTTAAAACATTGCCAATATGTTCGTCCAGGGGTACATTTAATTCTTCAGCTCCCTTAATTATTTCATCTCTATTAACTTGCCTGGCAAAGGCTTTATCCTTCATTTTCTTTTTAACTGATTTTACTTTTACTTCAGATAAAGATTTATTTGGCCTTACTAGGGTGACGGCGATTACAAAACCGCATAGTTCATCAACAGCAAATATTGTTTTTTTTGCTAAAGTATCGCGGGGCTCTCCAGCATGAGATGCATGTGCTAATATGGTTTTAATAAATTCGTCTGAATAACCTTCATGTCTTAAGATTTCAGCACCTTTGGCAGGATGGTCTTTTGGATCTGGATATTTTTCATAATCAAAATCATGTAAAAGTCCTACGACACCCCACCAATCTGGATTTTTATTAAATTTTTTTGCATATATGCGCATAGCTGATTCAACAGCCAGCATGTGTTTTAATAGGTTTGAATTTTTAGTGTGCTTTTTTAATAAAGTAATCGCTTTATTCCTATCGCAGTCGTTCATTTTATTTTGGTTTAAGGGTAGGAAATAAAATAACTTCCTTGATATTGTTAACATTACAAAGCAATGCGGTTAGCCTGTCAATGCCAATGCCAATGCCAGCAGCCGGTGGCATGCCGTGAGATAGAGCTTCAATAAAATTTTTATCTACGTGTTGTGCTTCATCATCACCAGCCTGTCTGTTTTTTTCCTGCTGAATAAATCTTTCTTTTTGGTCCAGGGGGTTGTTAATTTCAGAAAAAGCATTGCAAAGTTCAATTCCGCCAACCAATAACTGAAATCTTTCAGCCAGGGTTTTATTTTCAGGTTTAGTTTTTGCCAAAGGTGATAATTCCTTGGGATAATCAACAATAAAAGTGGGTTGAATTATATTGGGCCTTATTAGCTCTTTAAATATTTCATCAAGGATTTTTGCACGATGAAATGATTTATCAATAT
>Ga0180007_10002498_pt1 | contig 21893 bp, 24 predicted proteins | sample MM_PC_MetaG_FD_121122 | JGI IMG/M metagenome (GOLD analysis project Ga0180007, IMG submission 121122) | Groundwater microbial communities from the Aspo Hard Rock Laboratory (HRL) deep subsurface site, Sweden - MM_PC_MetaG | ecosystem: Environmental > Aquatic > Deep subsurface > Groundwater... | reverse complement strand
TTTAGTAATTCTCGTTTTCCCCAAAGCACTCCAACTCCAGTTGGCCCTAGCATTTTATGCGCCGAAAAAGCATAAAAGTCGCATCCTAAAGATTGCACATTAACTGGCAGGTGCCCCACCGCCTGCGCCCCATCGACTACTACTAAACAATTGGGATTTGTCGTTTTGACAAGTTTGACTAAATCTTTAATCTTAATAATTTCTCCAGTGACATTGGAAGCGTGGGTAATTGCTAAAGCATCCACTTTTTGAGAGAGTATTTTTTTAGCTTCGGAATAATCTAGTAAACCGCCTTTAGTAACCGGAATATAGATCAGCTGACAATTTTTTTGTTTTGCCAACTGTTGCCAAGGTACAAGGTTGGAGTGATGTTCTAGTTCCGATAAAACAATTGTTGATTCTTCTTTTAATATTTGACCAACTAATTGAGAAGCCGTATTTAATGATTCTGTTGCTCCACTGGTAAAGATCACTTCTTCGGGAACAACTGCTCCAATAAAACCTGCAACCTTTTTTCTAGCTTCTTCAAACAATAAAGTTGATTCCTCGCTTAATGTATGAATTCCTCGATGGATATTGGAATTATGTTTTTGATAATAGTTAACAACGGCATCAATAACTTGCTGTGGCTTTTGCGTTGTAGCAGCATTGTCCAAATAAGCAAGTTTGTGACCGTTGATTTTGCGATTTAAAATTCTGAAATCCTTTTTGGTATTAATTAACATCAGTTTTCTAAAAACCCAGAAGTGATTAATTGTTCCGCATCAATTTGAGAGATGCCACGAGATTCCATGTAATAGATTTCCTCTTCGTTCACCTTGCCAATTGTAACCCCATGACTGGCTTTAACTTTAGCATTTTTAATTTCCAGCGATGGTATAGATTTAACAAACACTTCCTCTCCTACTAAAAGATTCTTTTGAGAAAGATGGGTGTCGGTTCCAATTGCATTTGTGTTGACAATAAGACACCCATTAAAGTACAGCTTTGCCTTATCATGCAATACAACCTTGATATCAACTCGACCTTTGGTATTAATCCCTATGTGATTTAACACGATATTGATATTCCTTTCGGTATTTCCCGTTAAGAGAAATCTACCGGTGACACTGATCTCGGATTGATCTCCAATTAAATTTACCAACATGGAGGTATCCTCATTTTTTAGGACGAGTTCTTTACTCTCACTCATATTTAATTTTATTGTTTTTGTCTTCATTTTCGTCTTTTCGGGAGACTCCCCAAAAACAGTTTCTAATGCCTTTAAGGAGAGTCTCCCGGAAAAATTCTAAGATCTTGTTCCCCTTTTATCATAGATAACCGTCTATATATTAACATGAATTTTTACTATGGTAAACTTACACAATGACACAAACACTTTTAGATAAAATTGTAAACTTTCTTGACCACGAGAAAATAAATTACCAATTGACAATTCACGAACCGGTCAGAACTAGCGAAGAAGCAGCCAAGTTGCGGGGAGTTCCCCTATCATCTGGAGCCAAAGCCATGGTAGTCAAATGCAAAAGCAAATATTACCTTTTTGTTCTCCGCGCCAACACCAAGTTGGACTGGAAAAAAGTCAAGGTTATTCTTAACAATAGCGATGCCCATTTGGCACCGATTGAGGAAGCAGAAAAAATAACCGGAGTCCAAATTGGAGCAGTCGCTCCCTTTGGCAATCTGATGGGTTTACCAACTTACTTTGACAAAAAATTACTACAAAATATTGATGTTAATTTTAATGCCGGACTCCGAACTCACTCTATCAACATGAAAACTGTGGATCTTGTAACCCTCGTCAAACCAATCGTGGAAGATTTCTCCGGATGAAATATCTATCCGATACTCCCCCCCATTTCTAACTCCACTAATCTATTTAATTCCACCGCATATTCCATAGGAAGTTCTTTAGCTATAGGCTCAATAAACCCCGATGCCACAAGGCTTTTGGCTTGTTCCTTGGATAAACCCCGTGACATTAAATAATAAAGTTTACTATCATCTATATTACTGACTGACGCTTCATGTCCAATTTCTACATTTTTGCTTTCTATCTGCATTGTGGGATAGGTGTTGGTTTGCGAATTGGGCGAAAGCAGCAGGGCATCGCAAACTACATTTACTTTGGCATTTTTGATATGGGGAGGAACCTTTACCATTCCTCTATAAGTTGCAATTCCAGTTTCTTTTGAGATTGATTTTGAGATTATATTTGAGGAGGTATTATTTGCTAGGTGATACACTTTACCCCCCGCATCTTGTGTTTGCCCTGCTTTCGCGTAGGCAAGCGAGAGTATTTCTCCTTTTGCCCCATCCCCTTTTAAGTAGATCGAGGGGTACTTCATAGTAACCTTTGATCCCAAATTGCAATCCACCCATTCCATTACACCGCCTTTCTCCACAAACGCTCTTTTAGTCACTAAATTATAAACATCATTACTCCAATTTTGAATTGTGGTATAGCGAACCCTTGCGCCCTCCATAACAAATATCTCCACAACAGCAGCATGCAAAGAAGCCGAAGCATAAACTGGAGCAGTACAACCTTCCACATAGCTTACAAAGGAATTTTTGTCCGCGATGATGAGAGTTCTCTCAAACTGCCCCATGTTGCGCTCGTTAATTCTAAAGTAAGTCTGAAGTGGAAGTTTCACTTTGACATTTGGCGGAATATAAATAAAAGAACCTCCGCTCCAAACAGCACTATTTAACGACGCGAATTTATTATCGGCTGGGGGAACCGCTTTACCAAAATACTTCTTAAAAATCTCTGGGTGCTTTTGTAAAGCCGAGTCAGTGTCCAAAAAAATCACACCCTTTTGTTCTAGTTCTTTTTTAAGTGAGCCGTAAACTACCTCAGATTCAAATTGCACTTTGACTCCCGAAAGATATTCTCTTTCGGCTTGGGGAATCCCCAACCGTTCAAAAGTATTTTTTATTTGTTCGGGGACTTCTTGCCAGGAGTGTTTTTGACTATCCTGCGGTTTAACATAATAGTAAAGTTCCTTAAAATTTATCGCCGATAAGTCCGGACCCCAAGCGGGCATTTTCTTTTGACAAAATAATTCGTATGCTCTAATCCTAAAGTCAAACATCCATTGAGGTTCTTTTTTTGTGGTTGAGATATAGCTAACAATCTCTCGTGACAATCCCCGTGGTGATTTGTAAATTGGAGTGGTTTTTGTCCTAAATGTGGTATCCATTGTTTTCTATCTCTTCTGCTAACTTACTATTTCCACTTTGGACAATTGTTCCGTTTATCATTACATGGACAAAATCAGGTTTTAAAATTTTTAAGATTCGTGGGTAATGGGTAATTATAACAACTCCAGTGTTCTTAAATGTTTTGATTTTCTCAAATATTGTTTTTTGTGCGCCAATATCTAAACCGCTGTCAATCTCATCCAAAATTGCATATTTAGGGTTCAAAACTGCCATTTGCAAAATTTCGCCTTTCTTTTTTTCGCCTCCGCTTGCACCCTCGTTTAAATTTCTTTCGGTAAATTCCTTTGCCATTCCCAACCTTTCCAGGTGACTCATTAATAATGTTCTAAATTTAATTGGGGGCAAATTGATACCAGCGATACTACCGTATGAGAGACGCAAAAATGATTCTAAGGAAACTCCGGGAACCTCGACTGGGTATTGAAAGGCTAAAAACAAGCCTAGCCTTGCTCGCGCGGTTGCATCAAGATTTAATAAACAAGTTTGTTTCTGACGAAATAGATCTTTCCCGTCAAGAGAAACTGATCCCTTTGTAACTGTAATTAGGGGATTACCAATAAGCGTTGTTGCCAAGGTGCTTTTTCCTGAACCATTTGGTCCCATAAGAGCATGAATTTCCCCACGGTTGATGTTGAGACTCACCCCTTTAAGGATTTCTTTTTCTCCAATTTTAGCGTACAGATTATTTATCTTTAGCATAATTCTTAATCTCTAATCAGCCACGGGACATTTGCACTCACCACAACCACAAGTACATTGAGCATCGTAATAGACTTCCCTTCCTTTTTTAATTCTTTTAAGTAAACCCGTTTTTGCAAGTTCCATTAAATGGTACGAAACCGTAGGTTGTGTCAATTTAAAATGGGACACAACCTCGGATACTGTTTTAGATTTTCCGCTTTGCACAAATTCGTAGATTTTAGATCTTGAATTATCCGAAATAGCTTTAAAGCAAGCCAAGCATTTTTTATTCATAACAAGATTAAAGAAAAATATTTCTATTAATTTCCCCGACTAATGTCGGGGGCGTTACATATTTCCGAGCGCGGAAATCTATATTTTTTAAATAGAAACCCATCTATATATTAATCTGTTTGGATAAAATAGTCAACAAGTGAGCGCTGTTGCAAATCTTCTTTACCTTTTGTTTTTGATGCCTTCAATCCGCCTAAAGATTTGCTGATCGGGATATTTTCCTACAAGCATTCGGGAAAGCTGATTGTAGCTAGTAATGTCGTTATTCTTTTTAGCAAAGACCGTTCCGGCGTTTTTAATTTGCTCAATAGTCGAACGGTACGAGCTTTCGCTAAAAGAAAAAATTGGCAAAGGCAAATAGCTTATTCCCTGCCCTAGACATGCCTGCCTCTTTAAGGAATCTGCCCTAAGCTGATTTTGGAATTTTTCGGGAGTTTGCATTGCTTCTATCTGCTTGTAATGCTGCGGACCCTGAAATTCTATGGCAACTCCCAGTTGTGGGTAGTACCTGTCAATCTCAAGACCATTAGTCCACAAGGGACGGGTATTATCTAGAGTCTTAAACCCTTTAAGGTAGTAGTCCAAAATTGTCTTGGCTAATTGTTCGAACAAGGAAACCGTAGTTATTTGCATAGTATTAATGGCTGTGCCACGTTTATCTTAGCGATTTAGAATTGGTATCGTGTTCGCGTGATGCTCCGCCTTCGGCGGATCAAACGCGACCATCGTAATCTCTAAGCTTCCCGATTAAATCGGGATCGCTAAGATATTACGTGGTCGGGGATGCCGGGCTCGAACCGGCGACCTCACGCACCCCATGCGTGCGCGCTACCAACTGCGCCAATCCCCGCTACACTCTATCCTTTAAAAACCGTCTACCAAAACCAGTCTTAAAATACTGCTCTCTTTTTAAAGCCTTATACTTATCTAAACAAGCCTCATAATATACTAGCGTTAAAGGTGCCCGAGACTTAGTCGCCTCAACCAAACCTTTGTTATGCATTTCTACTCTATTTTGCAAATCCTCTGTATATCCAACATAGTATTTCTCATCAATCTTGCTTTTTAAAACATAGGTGTAATGCATATGCTACCAACTGCCCTGCCCGCAACGCCTTCGCAAGCTTGGCTTGCGTGGCGGGCGTGGCGCCAATCCCCGCTAGAAAATGTTTCCTTGCGTCCTGAGCCTGTCGAAGGACAATTCCTATTCTATCCTTTTGCCTCCACATTTTCCAGACCCGCTTTTCTTGTCATAGGGTCTGACCCTTAAACAAAATATTCCTCATTTTAAAAAAGTCCTTCTGTTGTTATACTAAAAGTATGTTAACAAACCAAATGCATCCCGATCAAAAAGTTGGAGTTTTTGTGGATGTCTCCAACATGTACTACAGCGCCAAAAATCTTCACAATTCAAAGGTAGACTTTGGGCAGGTTTTACAAATGGTACTGGGCAAGCGCAAACTCATCCGCGCCTTTGCCTATGTTATAAGAGCCAACATTGAACAGGAAAAGACTTTTTTTGAAGCGCTAGAAAAACGCGGCTTCGAAGTTCGTATTAAAGACTTGCAAGTTTTTTTGGGTGGCGAAAAAAAAGGTGATTGGGATGTAGGGCTTTGCATGGATGCTGTAAGACTCATCCCCAAAATAGACGCTCTAGTTTTAATTTCGGGAGATGGGGATTATACCGATTTGTTGGATTATGCCCGTTCGCAAGGAGTAAGGTGCGAAGTGGCTTCGTTTGGACGCAACACCTCTGGAAAATTAATCGAGCGCGCCGACAGTTTTTTTGATTTAGACTACTTTGCCAAAAATATCCTTTTAGCCTAGAGTATTTTTTAAATAGCTAAGATGAGAAGCTTTTACTTCCCAAAACAACTTATCATTCGGGCAGGGATTTTAGCTTTTGCCTTTACGGCAATTTCGTTTTTTGCTTACCACCTTTCGTTTTTAAACAGAGTAATTCCCAATGTTTACTTGGACGGTAAACGCATCAGCGGGATATCAATTGTTAAATTGCAACAAGATCTTGGGTATCTTGATACTTATGATCCCGTAATTTCTTTTAGGGACGAGCCCTCAAAACAAGATTTTGTCGTTAAGGCATCGGATATTGGACTTTATTATAATTCTCAAGAAACTATTAAAAAAGCGTTTTTACTTGGCAGAACCAGCAATTTTATTCAAGATAACTTAACAAAGTTTAACCTACTATTTAAGGGATATAACCTGACCCCAGAGTATCTTGTAAATCAAGATCTTTTGGATTTAAAAATAAGCCAAATCCAAACTAAAGTAGAATCCCCTTTTTACAACGCTTACTTCTACATCTCTAATAACAAGCTCGAGATAGAGAAAGAAGTTTCGGGATTACGGCTTAACAAAAACAAATTAAAAGCTAGGATTTTAGAAAAATATTTAAGTTTTAATTTTGTAAACGAGCCTCTTCCTATGGAACAATTTACTCCGGAGGTAACAACAGAAAACTTAACCCCTGTGAAAGAATTCGTCCAAAATATAGTTTTTAATCCACCAGCGCTATTTTTTGAGAAAAAAGTTTATAAATTAACTCCCGAAAACATTTTAAAATCTGTTTTTCTAAAAATGGAATCGGGGGCAAACAAAGCCACCGTTACCGTAAACACCGAAACGCTCTCCCCCATAATTGCAACAATTGCCGAAGAAATAAACACCCCACCTAAAGGAGAGATATTTTTAATGGAAAACGGCAAGGTAAGTAGCTTTAGACCAGCATCCAATGGCGTCGTAATTGATGAAGAAAAACTTTATAAAGATTTGGCAAGCGCGATTTTAGTAGATGACCCCAAGGCTAAAACTGTTACCATTCCGGTTCGCGAAACCAAAGTTTTAGCTAATAATGAATACGGTATAAAAGAATTGCTGGGAGAAGGCATATCTAAATTCGAAGGGTCTATAAGTGGCAGGGTTTTTAATATTGCTCTTGCTTCATCCAACCTCAACGGAACCTTAATTCCCCCTGGAGAGACATTCTCTTTTAATAAATCGGTAGGCGAAATTGATGCTACCCACGGGTTTACTTCTGCCTACATTATTTCCAAAGGGAGAACAGTACTGGGAGAAGGTGGCGGGGTTTGTCAAGTTTCTACCACGCTTTTTCGCGCTGTCTTAAATTCGGGACTTCCAGTAGTTACTCGAGCCGCTCACGCCTATAGAGTTTCATATTACGAACAGGACGCTCCGGTAGGTCTTGATGCCACAATTTATCAGCCCACAGTGGATTTTAAATTTAAGAATGACACCGCAGGCTATATTTTGTTAACTGCTTCCGTTGACCAGAAAAACCTGACTATGAATTTTAAGATTTATGGAACAAGTGATGGGAGAACCATAGAAATTACTAAGCCGATTATTACTTCCCAAACTCCGCCACCGCCAGCAGTTTATGAGGAAACTGATACATTACTTGTGGGACAAACTAAGCAGGTGGATTGGTCGGCTTGGGGAGCAAGTGTCAAATTTAGTCGTAAAGTGGTAAAAAATGAAAAAATAATAATTGACGAAGAGTATATTAGCAATTATAGACCTTGGCGAGCTGTGTACTTGGTTGGTACCAAAGAACCTTAATCCCTTATCTTTCTTCGTAAATTACCTCAATAACTACAGATAACTCCCCTCCCCCACTAGTTAAAATAATCGACAAGGTTTTATTGTCTTTTTTGTATACAAGAGGTTTTTCTATTGTGTATCCCAAATTTCTCGCCTGCGAAATATAATAATTGGCAATTTTGGATAAAGGATCGTAAGACTCAAACAAAAGATCGTAGCCTTGGAGTGTTTTGTTTTGGCTGATAAATAAGGCTCCGGGATAAACAATGAAATCTTTAGGCAATGAGCTTAAAAACCCAGTTGAAACCCCGGCAACTTTGCTGGTTCCCGGTGTAATAACAGTTTCGATGTTGGTAAATTTTTGGTAAAGGATAAAAGAAAAAACAAAGACGATAAATCCTGCAATTAACTTTTTAAATGCTACTTTCATTGCCACTAGTATATCACTTTTGCCTTTTTAGGATCCGACCCTAAAACAGGAGTACAAATCTAGCAAATACTCTGCAATAACTTTGTCTTCGAATTTGCTATTGATGATTTCCCACGCTTTTTCATACAATTCCGGTGACACTGTTTTTACTTTCTCCACAAGAGAAGTTGCCAATCCCCTTTCGCCTTTCGCCATGTAATAGGCGCTACGATAAATATTCCCCAACGCATCTGCTTGTAGATTTTTCTCACGGGAGACTCCTTTCTCACGGGTGACACCCCATAAAGCGTTTGTATTTTGTACCGGGGTGTCACCCGAATAGATTTCTTTCATTTTTGATTCCAAATGACTTCTTTGACAACTTTGATTAATTTCTCTCTTATCACTGGATCCAAAATATCCATTGAAGCGTTTCCTTGACTTGCACGCAGATTTAAAACAGCTAAAGTTTCTACAGATTTTACTTTGAGGTCAACCGCTCCACCCCAAATATCTCTGGGATGAGATCCTTCCCCCACCAAAATATCCTCCCCATCACTATGGAGTTCGCAACCTGCAACAAGCCATTTATTTTCTATATCAACAGTAACTTTAAAATAACTCCCAAACTCTTTCTCTAGCTCCAAAAGATCTTTGTTTGTAATTTTTTCTTTAAATAATTTCATTTTGTCTAAGGGTCAGACCCTAAAACAGATCGAAAAGTATCTGGCAATATCTGGCAACATCAGGCAATGTTGCTAAAACTCCAAAACTTCCGGTGGATTTGTGGCGTGATTGCTATACTTTGTCCAACTAGGAACGAACCTGAGAATAGTTCCATCTGCAACATAATCTTTCCACTCGGGATGAACTTGCAACATATAATCTCTTTCTTTGGCGGCTCCTGAATCATCTACTACTTGTGTGATATCCCCATCAATTTGTACCGTCGGATTGTCGTTTTCGCAGCCTACGACAACAGAAGCTTTTGAATTAACTTTTATATTAGCCATTTTTCTTGTTGTAGCATCGGTAGAAAACAAAAGAGAAAAGTCGTCTTTAGCAACATAAGCCATAGTTGCAGCCTGTGTCTTTCCGGACGCATCGGCGGTAGCTAAAACACACAACTCTCTGCTTTTTAAAAAAGCCAAAACTCCTTCTTTATCCATACTTCTCACCCCCTTAAATAGGTTCCCACGCGCAAGCGCGCGGTACTATATTCGTTACAAAAGTATCCGCATTTGCTGGAGCAAATTAACGCCCCGCCGCAGGCGGGGAATTTATCGGAAGATTCATCCCCGCCCAGAACTGCGTAGCTGTTGGCGGGGTCTTCTCTAAATCTTGTTATAAAAAATATCTGTCCCTAAATCCTAATAAGCTTTTCTAACCAAGGAATGTGTTCGTTTTTCCTTTTCCACCAAAGATCTTCCCAAATATAATGTACCGCGAGCTGTTTATATTTTCCATACCTCTCAAAGTATTTGAGAAGTTTTTCTACAGGAACGGGATTTTCGGGATCTTTATTAAAAAATAATTTGGAATAAATTTTTTGCTCCCAAGGTGATATATGGTTAAAAAAATCCCAACGATGAAAAACATCAAACAAAAGATACCAAACTGTAGCTGGTCCGACTCCGTAAAGTCTCAACAACTCCTTCATTTGTGTATCTCGATCTTTTTTACGCAACTCCATTTCATCAATTTCATCAATGAGACCTTGGAAAAAGCAATCATCTGTTCTTTTTATTGACTTAGCACGATAACCCACTTTTAAAGCTCGCAACTCATCTTCGGTGACATCCTTCAAATCCCCCGGCTCCCAAAAACACCAGAGTTTCTTGCCAGCGAATTCGAGGGATGTTCCGTATTTTTCAAATAAAACCTGCATCATTTGGATTGAACGACGGACGGTGCAATTTTGTAAAACAATGCTGATGATTAAGTATTCGTAAAGGGAATCTTGATGACCAGGGCGCATACCGTAAAGCCGCTTGATAACTGGTCCCACAAACCTGTCCTTTGAGAGGTGTTTATAAAAGTCAGTGAGGTTCAGATTTAGATTATACCTATATTTGACTTCATCGATAAATTGTTCAACAAATTCTCCAGACAGTCTTTCGGTGGAATAGATCTCTACTTTTATTTTTGGTTTATCAATAGAACTAACACCTTTGAATACCACTCCTAAATTTTTTCCAAGATAACGAAAGGTTTGCCATCTAACATCAGGCTCCCAGTAATTATCACCTGATGAGAAATGGGCCGGCTTATGAAAAGTGGCATCAAAATTAAATGGGGCTGTCGGATCTATCTCAATTGTATATTTTTTGTCTAATATCATAATTGCTTGGGGTGTCCGAGGATCTGAATCCCTTTAAAATCCTTTAGTGTGATTATATACTATCCCATGGAACATATTGCAATAATGAAAAAACAATGGGGGCTAATACCAAAAATCTTATCTGGAGAAAAAACTGGGTACGGTGTGCAGTGCGCTTGGATAACAACAGAAAACACCTCGCGCCTTAGGATCATTTAGAATTTAGATATTAGGATTTAGAATTTCTTCTAAAGTATCTGGCAATATCTGGCAACATCTGGTAACATTAGGCAATGGAAATTCCTCCAAAATTCGCGATTAATTCCAAAGTAGCTGACCTAATAGCGTTAATTGACTCCAACCGCCTCTTTATTAATTCCAAAAACATTCCCCCAATCGTACAACAGAATATCGACCGCGTTAGTCTTTTAAAAAGTGCTTTATATTCCGCAAAAATTGAGGGCAACGAACTCCAAGAACACAACTTTAATTTTTATCCCAAAGATCAAAAGAAACTAGAAGTTTTAAACATCCAAAAAGCCATAAATTACATCAATAGCGAGATTACAGGTACAAAACCAGTGATTTTAGAAACTATTCTTACACTGCAAAAGATATCTATGGAAAACATAGTTCCAAATGCAGGAAAAATTAGAAGCGACAATTTGGCTATTTTTAATTCCGCTGGAGTTGCAGTTTATTTTGCCCCTCCCCCATCGGAACTTTCTATTTTTTTAGAGAAATTGATAAACTATATAAACTCATCAAGTGCAGAATCACCAATTATTGTTGCCTTAATAGCTCATCTAATTCTAGAAAAAATCCACCCCTTTCAAGACGGTAATGGTAGGGTTGGGAGACTCTTAATTTATGCGGTTCTAAAAGCCAAAAGCTACAATTTTGGAGTCCCTGTTGTGTTAGAAGAAGAAATAAACAAAAGACGAGACGAATATTACTATCACCTAGACCAAGGATACAAAAATGTAGAGGACTACTTGTTTTTTATGCTCGAGATCTTTTATAACCAAACAGAAACTGTTAAAACCCAGCTAACTTATATTCCACAAGAAAACGATGTGGTTTTGTCTTTAGCACCAAGGCAAGGAGAAATTTACAACATTATTAAAGACCATCAACTGGTATCTCTTGATTTTATTCACAGGAGATTCGTAACAGTTCCAGCAAGAACCCTTCGTTACGATCTAAAGAAATTACAAGAAAAGGGTTTGATCAACAAAACATCTTCCACTCGAGGAGCTTTTTACAGAGTTGTCTAAGGGTCAGACCCTAAAACAACTACAACAAGATTCATGAAATTCCCATCCAAAATTTTTTGCCAAAGGCAAAAGCGTTGCAAGAACTTTAGTTCTTATTTTCTTCCAGTTTTAAGTTTTCTTTCTGTTTCGCGGATGGCGATTTTGGGCAATATTTGACGATTAGCGTTGATGTAAGAGACTACTTGCTCACGATGATGTTTAATTAGACTTCTTAAAATCCACGAAACTGCCTTAGTAATTAAAATGTCTTTTTCCGATTTTAACTTTTCCAAATTCTCAAAAGCTAGTTTTGCCAGTCGTTCATCATTGCTTTCTCTAACTGACCTAGTAAGCAACACCAAACTTGCTCTTCTTCTAGAAATATTTTTATCCCTTGCCATTTTTGTAATTGTTTTTTCCCAATTGACCCAGTCTTCCAAAAGATCCCTTGCTCCAAAAGTGCTTTGGCACAAGCTGTCCACCTCACACCATCCGCTAAGATTTGCAAGCCACTCAAAAACCCTTTTTGGAGTAAAGAGATCTTTAAATTCTTTTTTTCTGGAAATTAAAGTTGTACCAAATGTCCGTTCGTTGGAGGATTCCCCAACATTAAGAGCGTTCAATAACTCCAAAAATTCTTCTTTCGTGATGTTGGGATGCTTTTTTACAAATTCTTTAGCAATTTGCTTTTGAACCGCTGTTTTTAGGTGATAAAACTTATTATCGGTTCCGAGATACTTTGGCAAATCAAACTTTGACGACCCCCTATCCAACCTTTTAAATTCCTCGATGATTTCTTTTTGCAATTTGTTAATCATAATCTGTTAGTTTATGGGATTCTCTCCCCCACTTCAAACTAACGAGGTAGGAGATAATAGAGTTACAAGGTTTTGGGAGATAGCAAATCCTATTTGATTAAACCACCCCAAAGATATTCTGTAAATCTCACTGACTTTTCCTTACCAATAATTCTACTTTTAGAAATCTCTAGGTTTCGAACTCTCCGCTTGAGAGTTTCGTTGTCTGCTTCGGTTGGTGTTTCTTTAACTTCAAAAGCTAAAGGTTTGTCTTTAAAGTCTAATATAAAATCCACCTCACCATCGCGATTGGAAAAGTAAGATAAATTTCCATAAAAAGATAATTGATGACATACGGTGTTTTCAAACTTACTTCCACTAGACAGATCCGCGTTTACATTAGCTATTCCCGTATCGACAAAATATGATTTCTGTAATAGTCTATTTTGTATGTCTGGGGAACGAGAGAAAGCAGAAACTGTGCGTATTAGATAGGTTTGCTTTAAAAATTCAATGTAATTATCGACGGTAATTCTACTTAAACCGGTAATGTTCGCTAGTTCACTCACATTTAATCTACTTCCAATTCGTGATGCCAATAATTTGATTACTTTTCTTAAATCATTAGTCGATTTAAAGTCAGATAAAGACTGCACATCGAGATTAATATACGAGCTAAAAATTTCTTCCAGTAATTGTTTTTTTCGTTCTACATCTGCTGTTAAAACCACTTTTGGCAAACCTCCGTATTCAATATACTGTTCGTAGTAATTTTGAAGCATTTTAAAAGTATCAGTTGGAAAATCCACATCAATTGAAAGTTTTTCGGGAAGTAGATATTCTACTCCCTGAAAATCCAGAAATTCCTGAAAACTTAAAGGAAACATTTCGTATATTATTTTTCGACCAGCCATAGATTCAGAGAACCTGTTTTTGATATAGAATGAGCTAGATCCTGTAAGAAAAAATTTAATTTGGTAATGATCATACAAATACTTAACTACACTGGGAAGATTTGGTAACAATTGAATTTCATCTAAAGCAATGTAAAGTTGCTCTTTGGTGGATAGTCCTCTAGTTTGAAACTCGTGGATCAAAGAATCATAGTTTGTCGCCTCGAATAATTCCCGATCAACAAGGTTTTCCAAATCAAAATAATGTTTGTTTTTAGATGGAATATTGTCAAGTAGCCAATGGAGAGTTGTAGTTTTTCCTACCTGACGAGGACCTGTAATAACTACAATCTCTTGGGTAGCTATCTCGGGCAACAATTTCTTCCAAATCTGTCTATTTTGCATACTATTACTATACAATAACCGCCTTTAATTGTAAAGTGGTTAGTCAAATTCGTAGAATAAGCCTGGGGCATAAAGTTTTGGAAAACATTAGACTCTCTTAGATAAGTAGCTAAGTCTCAGTGGTTCTCTAAAACTACACTCTCTCAATAAAAAATTATCTAAGATTTAGAAGAATAGGCTAACATCAATACCCCATAGACAAAACAAATAGATCCAACGAAATAAAACATAGATTCTTTGCTTAAATAGCCAACCAGCAAAGAAATCACACCAAGACTAGCTATAAAATATGCGATTAATTTATAATTTCTTCTCATTAATATTTTTTGTTTTGGCGTAAGACCTTTTTGATCCTTCATATCTTTTATACTAGCATATACAAATTACACGCACAATAACATGGTGACCTCACGGGGGATCGAACCCCGATTGACGACTTGAGAAGCCGTCGTCCTAACCATTAGACGATGAGGCCATAATTAAATTTCTAATTTCTAATTTATCTCGCTTCGCGAGACATACTTCGCATGTTAAACAAGCACCAAGTATCAATTCCCAATTTGGTTCGCCGATTGGCGAATTGGTTATTGGGATTTATCTAGGTTAATTAGATAATTAGATCAATTAGAAATTCCAATCTTTGCCCATTCTACAACATATTAAACAACTTGACGAGGGGGTTAGGGTATGCTAAATTAATTGAGCATTTTCATTGCATTATTGGTTATCCCAGATTCTATTTAAACACTGTGTATCATCCAAAAACTGATGGTTGTGGTGTTTGTAGTAGTTACAACATGGACAAGGTTATCTTAACCCAAGAAGGGTTGGAAAGGCTTAAAAAAGAATACGGAGGCTTGGTAAATACAAAGCGTCAAGAAATTGTAGATCGCATTGCTAAAGCCCGCGCTGAAGGAGATCTCTCCGAAAACGGCGCCTATCATGCCGCCAAGGAAGAGCAGGCTTTTATCGAGGGAAGAATTGAGGAATTAGACGAAATCTTAAAAAATGCTCTAGTTGAGGTATCTTCTAAAAACGACGGGTTAATTCGTGTTGGGTGCTTAGTAAAAGTTAAAATAGAAGGTTCCGAGGAAGAATTTAACATTGTAGGAGCTCCCGAAGCCAATCCTTCGGAACGCAAAATTTCTCACGAATCGCCTTTGGGAAGCGCCTTAATAGGAAAAAAGGTTGGGGATGTCGTAGAAGTAGAGGCGCCGGTGGGCAAAATAACCTACGAGATTCTCTCGGTAAGCTAACTGTGCTATTATTCCATCATGGAAGAATCTCTTAAAAGCATAAAAGCGAGCAGAGTAGAAAGACTTAATCAGCTCATAAAAATTGGTATTAACCCATATCCTTCAAAACTCGAATTTAAAAGAATCCCTATAGTAGAGGCTAGAGATAAAGGCGAAAATTCCACTGTTTCCGTTGCTGGAAGAATTACTTCACAAAGAAATTTTGGGGCGCTGGCGTTCTTTGATGTTACTGACGCTACAGGAAAAATCCAAATTATCCTTAAAAAAGACACTCTTGACACCAAAAAACTCCCTCTTTTGGAGCTTTTAGATACTGGGGATTTTATAGAATGTACTGGCTCTATTTTTACCACCAAATCTGGGGAGTTGACCATCCAGGTTAGCAACTTAAACCTGCTTTCTAAAGCTCTAAGACCACTGCCTTCTGCTCATTTTGGGCTGAAAGACGAAGAAGAAAGATACCGCCAAAGGTATGTGGATTTTGCGATAAATCCAGAACTTAAAGAGCTGTTTGTTAAAAAAAGTATCTTTTGGAACACAATGAGAGCGTTCTTGTCTTCTCGTGGATTTTTAGAGGTTGAAACTCCAGTTTTGGAAAACACCGCTGGGGGCGCCGATGCCGAACCTTTTGTGACTCACCATAATGCCTTGGATGTGGACTTATATTTACGAATCTCTATGGGAGAACTTTGGCAAAAACGGCTTATGGTAGGTGGTTTTGAGAAAACCTTTGAAATCGGAAGACAATTTAGAAACGAAGGCATCAGCCGAGAACACCTGCAAGACTACACCCAAATGGAGTTTTACTGGGCGTACGCCAACTACAAAGATGGCATGAAATTGGTCGAAGAGATGTACAAGGAGGTAGCAAAAAAAACCTTTGGGACGCTTAAATTTAAAATTAATGAGATGGAGATAGATTTGGAAAAACCGTGGAAAGAGATTAACTACACTACAATTATCCAAGAAAAATTTGGAGTTAACGCCCAAACTGCCAGTCGCGAAGATGTTCTTGCTAAGGTCAATTCCCTCAAACTCCTCAATCTCCCCAAGGCTCGTCTTTTGGACTTACTCTGGAAACAGGCCCGCAAAGAAATTGTCGGTCCTGCTTTTTTAGTCGGACATCCGGTGGAGGTTTCTCCTTTAGCTAAACGCGATGATGCAAACCCAAAAACAGTTGAAAGATATCAAGTAATCATCGCAGGAAGCGAAATGGGTAACGGCTACAGCGAGCTTAACGATCCGCAAGATCAAGAACAACGGTTTAAAGAGCAACAAAAAGCCCGCGATGCCGGAGATGCCGAAGCCCAAATGTACGATGGCGACTTTGTCAGGGCGCTGGAGTATGGCATGCCACCCGTAACAGGTCTTGGAGTTTCGGAAAGGCTGTTTGCCTTTTTAGCCAACAAAACCGTAAGAGAGTGCGTTATGTTCCCTCTCCAAAGACCGGAGAAAGGTCTAAAGGAAAGTTAAAGTTAGATCTAAATCTATGCTAGACATAAATTTTATTAAACAAAATAAAGAGGCTGTTACCAAAAACTGCTTGAGGCGTGGATCTAAAGTTGATATTGACAAAATTTTAGAGTTCTCTGATGCCAAAAACACAAAGATAACTCAAAACGAAGCTCTAAAACACCAAATAAACTCTCTTTCCAAATCCAAACCAGAACCAAAGCAAATGGTTAAATTAAAGGAGTTAAAAGAACAAACAAAGACACTCCAAGAAGAAATAAACAAACTTGAGAAGGAACTTTTCTCTCTTTTAAGCTGGGTTCCCAATATGCTTTCCCCCGATGTTCCCGACGGCCAAAGTGATGCGGATAATGTAGAAATAAAAAAGTGGGGCGAGATTAAGGAATTCAATTTTACGCCCAAAGGTCACCAAGAATTGGGAGAAAATTTGGACATTTTAGACAAAGAAAGAGGCGCCAAGGTTGTCGAGTCAAAATATTACTTTTGGAAAGGTGACGGAGCACGGCTTGTTTGGGCGCTTTTTAGCTGGGCACAAAATTTTTTGCAGGAGAGGGGTTTTACTTTCTTTTTAACCCCAGATTTAGCGCAAGAAAAAACCCTTTTTGGAACTGGGTACTTGCCTTTTTTCTCGGAGGATATATACAAAATCGAGAGGTCCAACCTTTCTCTAATAGGAACCTCGGAACAAGTTTTAGTCGCCTATCACGCTGATGAGATATTAGAAGAAAAAAATCTTCCTCTTTTGTATTCTGGTTTCTCACCTTGTTTTAGAACCGAAGCCGGAAGCTACGGCAAAGATACCAAAGGGGTTTTTCGCGTTCATCAGTTTAACAAATTAGAGCAAATTGTTTTTTGCCAGCCTGAAGAATCGCAAAAAATGCACGAATTATGCCAAAAAAACGAAGAGGACATGGCAGAGGCTCTTAGAATTCCCCATCACAGAGTACTGGTTTGTGTTGGAGACTGCGGAGCTCCGGGATATAAAAAATACGACTTGGAGGCTTGGTTTCCCAGCCAAAACAAATACAAAGAAATCACCTCCAACACCAATTTGACTGATTTTCAAACCCGAAGACTTGGAATTAGATACAAAACCAAAGACGGCAATAAAGTATTTCCTCACACCATCTCCGCGACAGCAGTCACCGATCGCTGGGTTTTGACGATTTTGGAAAATTACCAACAAGCGGATGGGTCAGTTGTTGTACCAGAAGTATTAAGACCCTACATGGGCGGGTTGGAAATAATTAAAAAGAGATAATGGCTATTTTTTCCCCATGGAAAACAATTTATACCACTGTTTCCCCTGTTTCTGGAGACATTAGAGTTGAGCAAAAAGACAATTACACCAGACTTGTTGTGACAGGCTATGTTCAATCCGTAAGCCTAAACTACCCTAATATCGAAAGCACTGTCTGGGGGAATATTGTAACTTGTGCCAGAACAATTGTACCCAACGCCAAAACAGCTTTGATCTTGGGTATTGCCGGTGGCACAGTTCCTGCTTTACTTAAGCAAACCAACCCCGCTCTTGAGATTACCGGTGTTGATTACGACGAGATTGTTACTAGCACCGGTTCCAAGTTCCTGCATTTTCCTAATCCCTCTCATCCCCCTAATTCCCCTTATCCCCCAAAGGTAGTGGTTATGGACGCCTACGAGTTTGTGCTTAAAACAACCAACTCGTACGATTTAGTGGTAGTGGATTTATACACTGGTGGTTCTTACGACCTCCGCTTTGCCAGTGACCAATTTTTAGGAGCGCTACCAAAACTTGTAGAGCTAAATGGTGCTGTTATAATAAACAGAATCTTTACAGGAAACATTGCTAACCAAACCAGCGAATTTTCTAACAACCTTAAAAAGTATTTTAAACAAGTTACCTGCAAAAGAGTCCGGACTAAATTTTACGAGACTAGTTTCAATTTTCTCTTTATATGTCAATAGTAACAGCCATTATACTTGGGATAATTCAAGGAACAACCGAATTTTTACCGGTTTCTTCCTCGGGTCATTTAATCGTTATCCCAAAACTCTTAAATATAGATTCTGGAGGATTTTCTTTTGATGCTTTTTTACATTTGGCAACTGGGTTAGCTATAGTTAGCTATTTTTTTCCCGACTACAAAAAACTCTTGACAAAAGCATTAGCAAAAGACAAATCAGCGCAAAAACAAGTAACCTATCTGATTATTGGATGTATTCCTGCTGGAATTATTGGGCTTATTTTTGGAGATTTCATAGAAAACAAAATGCGCGGAGAATTTGTAGTCGCTGGAGCGTTATTTATTGTGGCTCTTGCAATTATTCTAGTCGAAAAATATCTAAAAAATCAAAAACGAGAGGTGGTAACAAAAAAGGATGGGGTAATTGTTGGACTATCTCAAGTATTAGCACTTATTCCAGGAGTTTCCCGATCGGGAATTACCATAATTTCTGGCATGGCGGGTGGATTAACGCGCGAAGCATCCGCCAAATTTTCTTTTATGCTGGCAACACCAATAGTTCTACTGGCCGGAGCATACTCTTTTTATCAAGCGCTACCTTACCTTGATTACAATCAATTATTAAGTTACGCCGTCGGATTTATCACTGCATTTTTTGCCGGAATTTTTTCGATTGAATTTTTGCTTTCTTATGTAAAAACCAAGTCTCTGATGCCATTTGCTATTTATAGAATTGCTCTAGCCTCTATAGTAATTGTTACAGCAATATTTTTATGAGCATCTTAAAATCGCTTTTTGATCTAAACAAAAAGAAAATTCAAAAACTTTACCCTTTGGTTCGTGAAATAAACCAGCAATGGGAAAATGTTAAAGATTGGAAAAATGAAGATTTTGCAAACCAGACAAGCAAGTTCCAAGACGACTTATTCAAGATTAAGGATTTAGCCCAAAAAGAAAAGTATCTCGAAAGCATTCTGCCTTTAACTTTTGCTATGGTCAAGGAAGCAACTAAAAGAACCCAGGATAAAATTTTGCATGACGAGCAGTTGCTGGCGGGAATTGTCTTAAATAGCAAAGCTATAGCCGAACAAAAAACTGGTGAGGGAAAAACCAACACAGCAGTTCTAGCTTTGTATTTAAACTCACTTACAAAATTAGGCTGTCATTTGGTTACCCCAAACGACTATCTTTCCCGTCACGGCGCCGGATGGATGGGATCAATTTACAACCTGCTGGGCGTTTCGGTTTCGGTAATTATTCACGAAGCGTCTTATATCTATGACCCAAGCTTTGAGAACGAAAAATTCTTAGACGAATACGCCAAAAACTTAAAACCTGTATCGCGAAAAGAGGCCTACGCCTGCAACATAACTTATGGGACCAACAACGAATTTGGTTTTGACTATTTGCGGGACAATATGGCAAATACATTATTAGGAATTGTACAAACTAATCCCCAAGGTGACGAAGGGTACCACAATTTTGCCGTGGTGGATGAGGTTGACTCTTTGTTGATTGATGAAGCCAGAACTCCTCTTATTATCTCCGCCCCCGCCGAGGATTTAGCCTCCCGTTATAAGGAATTCTCTCAAATTGCCAACAAACTTGTCATTAAAACCGACTGCGAAATAGATGAAAAATTTAAAACTGCCACGCTTACCGATCTGGGAATTAGAAAAGTAGAAAGGTTTTTGGGTGTAGATAACTTGTACGAAAAGGATTTTGAAAGTATCCATCTAATCGAAAACGCCATTAGAGCAAACCATCTATATTTAAAAGACCGGGATTATGTAGTTCGCGAAGGCGAAATAATCATTGTAGATGAATTTACAGGAAGACTTATGCCGGGACGCCGATGGAGCGAGGGCTTGCACCAAGCAATTGAGGCAAAAGAAAGCGTTTCAATTCAAAAGGAGTCTAGAACGCTAGCTACTATTTCGTTTCAAAACTATTTTAGAATGTACCACAAGTTGGCTGGAATGACAGGAACCGCCGAAACCGAAGCCGAGGAATTTTACAAAATTTACGGGTTGGATGTTGTTGTTGTCCCCACTAATCTCCCAATTAAACGAGAGGATTATCCCGACTTTGTTTATAAAACTAAAACCGCCAAATACCACGCTGTGGTGGCAGAAATTGAGGAGGCGACAAACCGTGGCCAACCAGTTTTGGTAGGTACCACTTCCATCGAAAATAACGAGCTTTTATCTCGTTTGCTTTCTCATAAAGGGATAAAACACGAGGTGTTAAATGCCAAACAACACGAAAAAGAGGCCCAGATTATCTCTCAGGCGGGAAGAATTGGGGCGGTAACTCTTGCCACCAACATGGCAGGTCGTGGGGTGGACATTAAGCTTGGCGGAGATCCAACAACGACAGAGGAAAAACAGCAAGTCGAGACTCTTGGTGGACTCTTTGTAATTGGAACCGAACGACATGAAGCAAGACGGATTGACAACCAGCTCCGTGGGCGGGCGGGCAGGCAAGGAGAGTCGGGAGCTTCGCGATTTTTTGTTTCCTTGCAGGATGATTTAATGAGAATTTTTGGCGGGGCGCAAATTGAAGGTCTGATGACCCGTTTTAAAATGGACGAAAACACTCCGCTGGAATCGGGGATTGTTTCCAAAGCCATCGAAAACTCACAAAAAAAGGTCGAGGGTTTTAATTTTGACGCCCGAAAACGAGTTGTAGAATACGATGATGTGATGAATGTGCAAAGGAGTGCCATATACAAAATTCGCAAAAAGGTTCTCCTCCTAGAAAAATCCCTAACATCTCCAACAACCACTCTAGAGGAATTTGCTAACTGGTACACCAATAAAATTACCCCTTACTATGCAGAATTTACAACCATTTGGAGTAAGTACCAAAAACAATTCGGTCCGATGTGGCTAGAGGTAGTAAAACAAGAAACACTGCGGGTAATTGATTTTTTGTGGATGGAACACTTGGATGGCATGGATGACCTGCGAGAAGGAATTGGACTGCGCGGTTATGCTCAAATTGACCCTATTGTGGCATACAAAAAAGAGGGTCGGGAGATGTTCGAAAAGCTTTTGGCTAATATTTGGGGTACCCTGGGCGAGCGCTTTTCCAAAATTAATATCACATCAGAAGTCTCCCCCTCACCACAATCTACCCAATCCCCCCTATCTTCTCAAAGTTTAGTTTATCAACACGCCTCTCCAGAACTCGGCGTTGCCGACGAAGCGCGCGAAATAGCCCAAGCTCAATCCCAAAAACCCAAAGACGAGGAAGGTCAAAAAATTGGGCGCAATGACTTATGCCCCTGTGGAAGTGGCAAAAAATACAAACGCTGTCACGGCAAGCAGAAATAGGGATTATCCCAA
>Ga0180007_10002497_pt1 | contig 21898 bp, 22 predicted proteins | sample MM_PC_MetaG_FD_121122 | JGI IMG/M metagenome (GOLD analysis project Ga0180007, IMG submission 121122) | Groundwater microbial communities from the Aspo Hard Rock Laboratory (HRL) deep subsurface site, Sweden - MM_PC_MetaG | ecosystem: Environmental > Aquatic > Deep subsurface > Groundwater... | reverse complement strand
TTATAGCATTTTCGTTGATTCTGATGACGATAGTAGCCTCAGCTACTTGAGGAAGAAGAAGCAAAGAAAATGCATAAAAGATGCCATAAGTAGCCATTGCCCTTATTTCGCGACAAGTCTACTGTAACGCCTGTTTTGGTGTTGTGATATATGGCTTTGATTCTCAATTCAGTTGCGCGCTACTTCATTGGCCACCTGGGCTACCCACCGCATATGTTGTTGTAAATCTCCTGAAATTTGATAGCGCTGGTAAATTTCTGCGGTGTTCATTTATATACATCCTCGTGTTTGCCAATATTAAATACGGTAATCGTGTCTTCTGCAAAAATTACTAATGCTCTCAAACTTTCGTTAATTGAGATTGACCAAAATCCAGAGCTAGCAATTTTATGTAAGCGTAAAGATGGATGTTTCGGATTATCGAGTAATAATTTGAATTGTTTATTGATTAAGCCTTTGAGTTTTTTGTCATTTTTAGCTAATTTTTTATAACTAACTGCGAAACCCTTGGTGAAACGTAATTTCATAGACTACTCTAAAGTTTGAAGATAATAATTTAACTCCTCAACATTAGAAACATCAGTAAAACAACCGTGCTTAATGTCTTTCAAAGCCTCTTGATATAAGACTCGATCGTGGTTAATAGCAGTCAATGATGGTGCGTGAGCAAAGTAAGTAGCCAAAAGCATTCTAACAAAATCTTGGATGCTAATACCAATTCTTTTTGATTCAATTTGGGTATTCTGTAAAATCCCCGCAGGAAGATTTAATTTGATAGTGGTTGATGTAGCTATGTTGGTATTCATGGCACTATTTTAGTACATATTGGTACTATGTCAAGCCCTTGACAGAGAAGAAGAAGAAGAAGAAGAAGAAGAAAATGCACTAAGTAGAAGATAATATTTTTGTAAAGGATGCTATGCCTAATGAACAAGGTGGCCCCACAGTACAACGCTTTACTGCAGAGGGAAGGAGACAACCTGGACCAGATAGGAAAGGTTTTGATATTGGAGCTGTTCGAGCTGGCGGACAAGAGATACGTGGAACAGAAATAATCATAGATCAACCAGTTGAAAGTTTAAAATCTCTCAATGAGAAGTATCCTATTAGCAATCTATGTGGTCCAGAAAGTTTAAAAACTATTCAAAGTGGACTGACTGGTCATAGGTGGGTGTCACTATTTCGCGAGTCACCTTTCCACGATTCTGGTTGGGAAATGTGGCTTGGGGGATATGTCACAGAATCAATGATTGCGGGTCAATGGGGTTTGATCACTGAACAGACTGATGATATGCAAAAAGCAGTTCAAACAGGAATGGTGACAGCGGTTGAAACACCTGCGGGAGTGTTGTTTCAACCAACTGAAAAATTGTGTCATTTTGTCCAAGAAAGATTGGCTCAATATACCGTCTAAACCAATAGACTTGTCACGAAAACCCCTGGCATCCGCCAGGTGTTTTATATTTTAACTAAGTTGAATCCGATTCCAAAGAATCTACATTACATCATGCCGCCCATACCTGACATACCTCCGCCTGGAGCTGATTTTTCCGGTTCGGGCAGATCGGTGATCATACACTCGGTGGTCAAAATCATGGAACCAATGCTGGCCGCATTTTGCAAAGAGGCAATGGCCACTTTGGCCGGTTCGATAATCCCATCCTCTACCATATCGCCAAACTCATTGGTCATGGCATTAAACCCAAAGTCAGGATCGTCTTTTTTCATCACCTCATGGACAACATAACCATCATCCATACCAGAGTTAATGGCCAACATTCTCAGCGGTTCTTGGCTGACCACTTTGATCAAGTCAATGCCGGTTTGCTCATCATGAGTTGCACCTTTGAGTTTAGCCAATTTCTTGGCGGCCTGAATCAAAGTCACACCACCTCCGGGGATTATCCCCTCTTCAATGGCGGCTTTAGTGGCTTCTTTGGCATCTTTGACTCTCTCCTGAAGATTCTTCATCTCCACCTCGGTTGAAGCACCAACTTGAATCACAGCCACTCCACCTGTTAGTTTGGCTTTGCGCTCTTCCAGTTTTTCAATGTCAAAATCGCTGGTTGAGCTTTTGATTTCGGCCTCAATTTGAGAAACTCTGGCATCAATGTCCCTCTGCTGACCTTTACCGCCCACAATTCTGGTCACATCTTTGGATGAGCGGATTGAGTCGGCCTGACCTAAGTCTTCGGGGCTCACGTCTTTGAGCAGGCGCCCGGTGTCCTTGGACACAAAGTTGGCACCTATCAAAACGGCGATATCTTGTAGCATCTCTTTTCTGCGATCACCAAAGCCGGGCGCCTTGATAGCCAGAATGTTGAAAGCACCTCTGAGTTTATTAACTACTAGAGTAGTTAGGGCTTCTCCATCAATATCATCAGCAATTAAAACCATGTTTTTACTAATCTGCATCTGCTTTTCCAGCAGTGGCAAGAGGTCTTGAATACTGGAAATCTTGAAATCGGTCACCAAGATATATGGCTGTTCGATGACTGCTTCCATCCGATCTGAATCGCTCACAAAATAAGGTGAAGCATAACCTTTATCAAACTCCATGCCTTCTTTGTGTTCGATGGTAATATCCAAAGACTTGCCCTCTTCTACTTCAATCACACCATCTTTACCGACCAATTGTAAAGCTTCGGCAATCTTGGCCCCAATCACAGGGCTTTGAGCCGAAATAGTCGCCACTTTTTCCCAATCTTCTTCTTTGACCGGTTTGGCTAATCGTTTAATCTCTTTAACCATGACTTCCACAGCCATGTCGATACCTTTTTTCATAATCATGGGATTGGTACCGGCTGTCACATACTTCATGCCCCGCACAGCAATTTTTTGAGCTAACAAGGTAGCAGTGGTCGTGCCATCACCAGCCATATCATTAGTTTTGCTGGCGGCTTCCTTAACCAACTGAGCGCCCATATTCTCAAACTTGTCTTCCAAAGTAATTTCTTTGGCCACACTCACGCCATCATGGATAACACTGGGTGAACCCCAAGATTTATCAATGGCCACGTTTCTGCCTTTGGGTCCCAATGTGATAGTAACCGCCGCGGCTAGTTTATTAATACCCACCAGCATTTTTTGTCTGGCATCATCCGAAAATAATAATTGTTTAGCTGACATTTCTGCTCCTTCTCAATTTTTTTACTTACTCGTTTCTTATTTCGTTACAAATTTATGACTTAATGACTGCCAAAATATCCTCAAACTTGAGGAATTGATACTCTGTGTCGTCAACTTTAAAATCATTGCCTCCCCATTTTTTATAGATCACCTGATCGCCTTTTTTGACCGGACATTTAACTTCTTTAACACCACTTTCCCAAATTGATTCACCGCAAGCTAAAACTTTACCATGTTGAGGTTTTTCGTCACTGCTATCTGGTAAATAAATACCTGAAGCAGTTTTTCTATCTTGTTTGGCTGGTTCTACTAAGACCATACCGGCTAAGGGTAAAAGACTTTTAACTGAGATCGAACTTGACATTTTTCCTCCTAAAATTACTTAATTAACTATTATTTAACCAGATAAGGGGCAAGTCTCACGATCAGCAGTTATAGTAATCGACTGCTAACAGATTGTCAACTAGACTTAGGCTTTAGGCGCAGTTTCTTGAGGTAATTCACTACTGATGGCAGGCTTTGGTTGTTGAATGACCACTTCTTTGGCTCCACCAGCCGTGACTTTCTTGACTGTAGACAGTAGAAATCCTTCACACTCTAACCCTCGATCAGAAAAGTACTTGCCTAGTTCCTGACGCACCATTTGCTCAACTTTAGACCTATTTTGGGCAATTTGATCTAGAGCCAACTCCGAAAAGACCGCAGCAATTTTACTGCGGGAAGCTGGTCGAACCACTTTTGAAACCACATTTTCGCCAATGTTCTCCCAAACTTCTGGAGCATTGTTGCGGTCAATTCTAAACAAAACACTGCCTTCTATCGAGATATCATGACCATCTTTGGTCGTTAGTAAAACTGGTTCATCACCCAAAGCCTCTTTGTTGGAAGCATAATCAAAACCTTCTCGAATTGAGTGTTCCAAGACTTGAGCATTAAATAGTTTAGCTACTTGCCAAAAAGGAATCTTAAAATGTAAACCGGGCCCCCAAACTCGGTCCAACACGCCTTGTCCCCGATCATAGACACAGGCTACATGCCCTGGGGGAACACTAATAAAAAAACCGCCGACTACCTCGTCGACCAAAAAGGAAACAACTAAGCGGTCAAATTCCATAGGTTTGATTGTACCTTTAGTTATTAATAACCTCAACTCCGAAATAGCTTTGCCAAAATGGCTTTTTAACCAAGTTCATGCTAACTCTCCAATTCTTGCTGTCTGTAAACCACGTGATTGACCATAGTCATTGAATCGCGCAAACCCTGAACGATGGTTTGAGACAGCTTGAGCGACTCTTCATCCAAGCCCACGTGATTTAGTGCCTGATTTGATTCATCAATGAAATGGTCAAAAGCCTGCTCAACTTGGGTCGAGTTATCTTTCATCCAAGCTTGGCGAGCTACGGGCTCCATGTGTTGGACTTGACCCATGGCCTGCTTGACTTGACTCATCTGCCGAGCCTTGAGATATAGATTAAACTTGTGGGACTGGGCTGATGTCATAGATGTTTGCGCCATTAGATAATTTAACTATATTCTAGCACTTCTGGCAAATAGATTGAAAGAAAAATTGCATCAAGGCGATATAATGGACTTGTTGGTTGTCATTCTCCTCCGGTGTTGTCATTCTCCCCGCCCAGGCGGGGAGAATCCAGGGATAACCTCAAGCCCTGGATTCCCGCTAATGCGGGAATGACAAAGTAGGACCACGGGAATGACAAAGTAGGACCGCGGGAATAACAACTAGAAAGTCTAAAACACAAATTATGAAAAGACTTAACAGCAAAACTCAATCTATTGGGGCGATTATCAACCAAGCCAAGCTAGTATTGGCAAGGGGAGGATTGGTCGTTTACCCAACCGAGACTACTTATGGTTTGGGCGTGATGGCCACCAATACCCAAGCTGTAGCTAAATTGTTAAAGTACAAGACTCGTCGCCAAGGAAAACCTCTGTCTATTGCTGTTGCTAACCAAGAGATGGCTCAAAAATACGTTCAACTAAATGATCAAGCCAAAGCTCTTTATTCCTCATTACTACCTGGACCAGTCACTGTCATCTCAAAAAGTTTGGGCAAAGTGGCTAAAGGCGTGGCATCAGAGTTTGGCAATTTGGGTATTCGCTGGTCAAACTATCCATTAGTCACAAACTTAGTTCAAGCCTTAGGCAAACCTATCACCGCTACTTCGGCAAATCCTTCGGGCCAGGCCCGACCTTACTCAATCGATCAACTTTTGAAACAGCTTTCAGCCAAACAACTGACATTAATTGACCTAATCCTTGATGCTGGACCTCTGCCCAAGAACCCACCCTCCACAGTCATCGACACCACCCTATCAACACCTATTGTTCTGCGCCAAGGCCAGACTAAACTCAAAACCAATCATCTTCTGCAAACCAAATCAGAAACAGAAACTCAAGAATTGGCTGGCAAAATTATGCTTCAACATTGGGATGATTTAATCCAACAGGGTTTAATCATTGGTCTGGACGGAGCTTTGGGCACCGGTAAAACTGTTTTTGCCAAGGGTATAGCTAAATTTTTAGGCATAACTCAACACATCACCTCTCCTACTTACACCTACATCCATTCATACGACTTCAATCGCCATGGAGTAAAGGGTCAACTGCATCACATTGATGTTTGGAAAGTTGATTCTTCTGAAATGGCAGACAAGTTAAAACTCAAATCACTCATCAGACCTCGATCGATCTTAGTCATTGAGTGGTTTGATCAGGTGGCCAAGTATCTAGAACCAGTGATTAAAAATAGGAAAGTAAAACTCACAAGAGTGCAAATATCAGAAAAGAGCAAACTAAACCAAGAAATTGACAACAGTATTTTAATCAACACCCACCGCTGGTTTGCCCTTGAATAAAGATAAATCGAATGACCAATCATGAAAAGTAAAAAAATAGTTACCAGTCAAAAGCGTCAACCAAATTTAGCTCCAATTGTGTTGGCCATCGACACATCCTGCGATGAAACTTCAGCGGCGGTGACTTGTGGTTTGGAGATCTGGTCAAACATTGTGGCTTCCCAAGTTGAGCTCCACCGACCCTATGGCGGTGTATTTCCCACAGTTGCTAAACAAGCTCACTTGGAAAATATTCAACCAGTGATTGATCAGGCTCTCAAAAGGGCTAGAGTCAAATGGGAAAATATTGATCAAATCATGGTCACTGTGGGACCAGGTTTAGCTCCAGCTTTGGAAGTGGGCATTAAAACTGCTAAAAGTTTGGCAAAACTTTATCAAATACCATTGATACCTGCCAATCATATTGGGGGACATATTTGGAGCAGTTTGGCGCTTAGACCAAAAAGAACCAGTCAAAGTCTAGATATAATTTCTAGAAAAAAATTAGCTAGTCAAAGATCAACAAAAGTTTTATCTACCATCAAGTGGCCGGTGCTGGCTCTGGTCGTATCGGGTGGTCACACTCAATTTATCCTGGTGGAAAAAACATCCCCATTATCGAGTCAATATCAATCAAGCAACTTTGTTCATCAAACTTTGATTAAACCAGCCGACAGCCCAAACACTGCTTCAAAGTTCATTCAAAAACAACAGACCGAGGTTTCAAGACAGAACTTGACTACCGATCACACAATAACCGATTCAATTCCCCATCAAATCAGCGCTATCAACTGTCAGCAGTGCCATCAACCCATAATTTCCAGCCAGGGTTTGATCACCAGACAATCTACACAAAATCAACAAGACCCCGACCTCAAAAAGCATCAGAGTAAAAAAATAAGTGATTTATCTTTTGAGCGCCAACCCAACTTATCCGTAGAGAGTTCAGAACACAAGAATTTAAACAGACTAACATTAAAATACACAATTTTGGGTCAGAGTGTTGATGATGCCGCCGGCGAGGCTCTAGACAAAATCGGTCGCTTGCTCAACCTCGGTTACCCGGCCGGACCGGTAGTGGAAGAGCTGGCAAAGACCGGCAATCCTCAAAGCTATAGCTGGCCTTTACCCATGACCCAATCTCTCGATTATAACTTAAGTTTTTCCGGTCTCAAAACTTATGCTCGCAATTTTCTGGAAGAAAACTGGAGTGACCAACCCCTAAAAAAGAATGAGTTGGCAGATTTTTGCGCCAGTCTTCAAATGGCTGTATTTAGGCACATTTGTTATAAAGCGAGTAAATTGTTACAAAGCAATATCTCGCTCACTCAACCAACCAATCAAACCCAACCAATTCACGAAGTCTGGCTGGGCGGGGGCGTGGCCGCCAACCTGACTTTACGAAAAATGGTGCGTTCCACTATCAAACAAATTCTCATTAGGCGACAAATTCAAAATGGCAAAAAAAGTAAAACTCGATCAGTCGTTGATGCTTCTACTATCGTATTCCGCCTGCCTTATGCCAAAAAGCTCTGTGGCGACAATGCCGGCATGGTGGGGATAGGCACAATACCAACGAAAAATTTGAAAAATTAGAACTATGAACTTAAACAGTCCAGTGCAGAAAAACCTACCCAAAACCATTGGTCGTTCAGTTAAACACTATACAGTTGGTGATTCATTACCTTCAGCATCTTCAGTTGCTTCCAAATCCTTGACCATGTCTAGTGAGCTTTGAGCAGTATATACATCGGCCATGGCGCCATCAATTGTGCTCACGGCCTCATCAATATCATCAGTACCAACAGTAGCACTTTGAGGTAGATTTATTTGAGATGGTTTCATTTGTGCGTCAGTCATAATACCTTTCTGTAATTACTTTTTCAATTAACTTTGAAGCGATTGTACAAGTTCTTGCAATGCTTCATCACTTAACATTCCTTTTTCGTGCAACTCTTTAATTCTAGCCCCTACCTCACCAATTCTTTCTTGAGCTCCTTTTACTTGTTCAGCCCTTCCAGACTCGGTGTTGGTACGAGTTTTATCGGTCGCTTCAAAGACACGATTAAATTGGGCATCAACCCAACGTTTGGCGCCAAGAACTCCTTTTCCAGCCTTTTCTGAAAGTGAGATTCGTAATGCTCCCCACTTTTCTGCACGTTGATGAGCTTTGGCAGCTTTAGCTACTTCTTGTTCTTGTGCAAAACGCGCTTCTTCTGCCAAAGAAAGTTGCTCTCTGATAGCAATCCTTAAGTCTCTTTCAATGATTATTTTAGACTTAACAATTTTTAGCGCTTGCTCAGTTCGCAGGGCAACAACTTTGAAAAGGGCATCCACCGCCATTGGATCACTTTCAAGAGTTTACAGACCTTCTTTTGCTACTAAAGTAAGTCTGGCAAACTCAGCGCTCGAGTCAACCAAGTTTTGAACTTCTGGATGTGTTCCAACAGATACTCCCGAATCAGTTTCAACAAAAAACTGGTTCATGGCTTGTTCTCGAAAATGAGCCGGAAGTCTATCCAAAGATTCCTGACTAGAAGTGGCTTCCTCATAAGTAGCTTGTAGAACTTCTCCATTTATTGGAACTTCATCCGCCCCCATTTCTAACTGACTTAAGATTAATTGCCTTGGAGCATTTCTCCCCTCAACCAAAGAGTTGAGCGATGTTTGCAAGGAATCTGTTTGATCGGGATGTCTGGTGGCTTGAAGTCTTGCCAGTCTCAACCACTGTGTCATTTGTTGAGACTCCGCCAATTTCATGGCCCTAAGTGGAGCTGCTGCTTCCTGTAATGCTTTCCCAAGGGCAAGCAATTGTTCCCTTGATAATGAGCTAACATCTTCCAAAGCATTGAGTTGAGTCTCCACAATCGATTTTGCTCTAAGCGCATAAGCAATTGCTTCAGTCTCTCGACCTTCCGCTTCACTAAGGTGCGACTGCTCTTTGGTTAAAGGGGTGTCGCGTTTTTCACCACGCAATTCTCTGAGGTCCACTTCGCTCTTTCTTGCCCTATTATGCGAAGCTAAGAAATCAACTAGTTGCTCTGGGGTGAGAGCGGGAATGTCTTGAGCAAGTTGCTTGTCTGTCATTTTACTTACTGGGGTTGAGTCTAAAAGAGCTTGAACTGCATTCCTTGTATCACTAGTTTGTTGTTCATATTGACCTCGACTATCCGTGAGTGTTTGCTCTGCTTGAACAGCCCGAAGTGTTCTTTCCGATAGTAAAGCACGACCCTCGTTAGCAACATTGACACCAGTTGCCACACTTATTTCATCTTCTCCAAGAGGCTCGCGATTACCTCTCAATTTATCAGCCAGAAGTCCAATTCTGTCACCAATAGACAATTTTTCAGGACCGTTTTCTACACGTAACCTATCTTTTCTTCCAAACATTTTTGCAATTTCCATGTTATCTCCTTAAACAATTTGGTTTATACAGCAAACAGCACAAGTCTGATTATTTCCTGCAGTCGACTCAAATTATAACACATAGAGTAGCATGTTTGAAAACCATTAATCAAGCATTAGTTTTCGTCACAAACATGCGTGGTTTAGTTGATGCTAGCAAACTAAACTAACTCTAGTAAATCGTGATTTTCTAGATTGGACACGCTCCACTCTCACACTGCAGATGTACCCAGTCAATGTCCTCGTGGAGTTCTTCATCGGCCTCAATTTCGGAGATGACCTTCATGAACTGGCTGATGGTGACTGGCTGTTCCGGCTGGTATTCATAGGCCGTAGCGTCTTGCTGAGGCATGACACTACAACACTTGACCTGACTTTGGTACTGCTTGACCATCTGATTAAATTGACGGAAACCCACTTTTTTGGGATCGTACTTGAGAGTGTAACTGACTTGATTACCAGTGTCTTCCAAAGGTTGGCCGGATTCATCAATGCCTACAATCCAGTACTTCTCCAAAAGCATCAGCCATTTGTATTGTTCTGCTGGTGTGGCTTCAACGGCGGTGACTAGCTGGCTATCCATACCAATTCGGCAAATTAAGGGTTGAGTCGGAAAACCAATGGCCGTTGAACCCTCATATGATTTAAGTTGTTTGATGGGATAACCTTTTTTGCGATACTTCTCAACTTGGGGATCATCGCTCCGATACTGCACCCACCGAATATACTCACGCATACTGGGTAAATGAGCGCCTTCGGTCAGGGCAAACAATTTACTAATAGTTCCTGAAGGTTTAATCGTAGTGTTGGTGTGAGGCACTACTACTTTCATCTTCTGGCTGTATTTGGTGGCTTCATCAACCACGGCTCTCTTAAGACGAGCTAAAGTCTGCCAAAAGTCTTGAGATTTCTCTTCATTCACTAAGTCCCTAAAATTGTAGCCAAACATATTCCATGCAAATTCGTGAATACCGGTCAAACCTACCCCAATTCGGTTGGTCCGTTTAACTTCTCTGTGATAAAGACAGTCCATAGTGTTAACTCGAATCAAGGCTCGAGTTACAGCTCGAACGGCTTCTTCGGCATCATCAATGGTTGGCGCAAAATAAGGTACTACATCCCCAATCACGCAGTAGCCACCTAACATATTGAGAGTGATCTCGCCACAAGGATTGGGAATTTGCTGATAGATTTTGGCTTGAGCAATTCTAGCTACATGACCCAACATCTTGCGGGTTTGTTTCAGCGGTTTGTATTTTTGACTTTCGGCATACTTGCCATCTTGGTAACCAGCAAAGCCGGCATCATTTTGGACCAATCGATGTTGATTGATGAAGCCTGGTTCTCCTGTGCCATCGTGGTAACTGGCCCCAGTAATGGCTTTGAGAACTCTTTGAGCATGACCAAAACGCTGTTTCCAAAACTTCTCATCAACTGTGACCGAGTTATTAGCACTCCATAAAAAACCACCCCGTTTAATGTTAATAAAATCAATCACGCCTGGGTCAGTCCATGATTTAGTAGCCATTCTAGCACTCCGCCGGGCTCCACCTACCAAGACACACTCAGCTAAGTAATGATCAGCAAATAAGGTCTGTTTCCAAGGTGGCATATGGGCGCCTTTGATAGTCGACAAGCGTTTGATGGCGTTCATCAAGGGCTTAGGTCCAGACGAAGGCCGGTTCTGCATACCCTTAATCGGCGCCCCTTTAGGTCTAACTTTAGAAAAATCCAAGATTAGCATTTCTTTCTCAAATTTCTTTTCGTAAGCCATCACTTCAATCAGTTCAATCGCCTGAGCCCAACCCTCCCTAGTATCTGGCACTTCAAACCACTTGATACCATTATTCTTGCCATACTTGTGTTTGGCGTCCCGGGCGCTCTCGTCCACTCCCCACTCAAAATCCGGATGGTCACCGGCAATCACACACCGGACGTTGGGCATATTGTCCCAATCCACAACGCACATATCGTCGTCGTAGGCCCGACCAACACCAGAGCCGTTCATCAGTAGATAAAACAAAATGTACGAAGCGCTGGCAGTGGAGCAGTTGGTAAACACCTCCATATTCCGCCCTGGCTGAGTTTCGTCGCCATGTTGCAGATGCCGCCCAGACATCAAGATCGAACCATTAGCAATGTGTTTTCTTAAAATTTGATACTCTGGCTCTTTTTCATGCTGATATTTTTTGGGCAAGAGTAAAGTGTTCCCCTCTGCTACCCGGTGAGCTACCTCAGGCCAAGTTTCCCACCGCTCTCGACCGGTTTTCTCATCCATGACCCTCCGCAAGTATGTCCGCCGAGCTACCGCCTTACCCATGCCTCCATCCAACTTGCGTTCGCAAAATCTCATTTGTTTCTTGGGCAAAGCGGGCTGGGTCATGACTGGTCTTCCTTGTCTAAAACACCTGGTTTGACGGTCGATTGATCAATCCCTAGTCTAGTGGTCGCTTGATCGGCTTCCAGTTTCTGCAAGCGCTCAAGCTCCTGGGCAAAATCGGCCACGCTGGTAAAATCTCGATAAACGCTGGCAAACAACAGATACGACAGCGGATCCAGCTTGCGCAGGCGGTTGATGACTAAGTTGCCCACTTCCCAGCTCTTGACTTGGCTAGTTTTTTTCTGCCGGAGCTTAAGCTCGATGTCATCCAGCAGGTCGTCAATGTCCGACATAGAGATGGGTCTTTTCCAGGTAGCTTTGGTAATGCCTCGCTTGAGTTTCTCCCGGGAAAAATCCTCTTTACTGCCGTCTTTTTTAATGACCTTCAAATCAATATCTTCCACTCGCTCGTAGGTGGTAAAGCGCTTTTCACACTTGGCGCAGACGCGACGACGGCGAATGGCGTCTTGCTCACCAGATTCTCTGGAGTCGATAACGTTGGTTTCTTGGTGAGCGCAATATGGGCACTTCATAACATAATTAATCTATTTCTTACTACAAGCCTAAATCAACCATATACAAGCTCTTGTGTGTGTCATCTAATCTAACTACAACATATTGTGCAAGGGCTTTGGTCGGACGATAAGAATCTCACAAAAGAAAGCCAGCTGTCAACTAAATCAAAAGATATCAAAATAGGTAGATAAGAAAAAGGGGCGACCAACCACGCCAAAACTTGTACTCAGTGTTCGGTTTTGAGCAACTGCTCTAATCGGCTACGGGCCGAGGTATTTTGAGAAGCCATGTCTTCGAAAGCACTTTTGTCTGCCAAATCGATGCTCCTCTGCAGAAGGGAACACTCATCAGCAAATGATTCGAGCTCAAACTGCAAGTCCGAAACCTGGGAGACCTGATTGGTTTCAATCACCTGATCAACTGCCTGCATTAGGTAGTGATGAGACTTGAGCAAAGTCGATAAAGCCAGCTCGGGCTGGTTTTTTTCCCATAGTTGATGAGCCATTTCCCATCGATGCCGGCCATACTCGGCTAGTAAAGCGGGCTTTTTGATTTTGGGTTGAGCTAAGAGCTTGACTCGGTCGACCGCCATCAACACCGGGTAGAAAGTGTGATCGGGCAAAATGCGAGAATTAAAATATAGTTGTTTGTGACTGGTTGTCTGATCACTGCCTGAATTAACATCCTGAGCCATCAGCAAAGAGGTAGCCACAATGCCTACCCCAACTGTTAAACCAATCAATCGCCAAATTAATACTGTTCTCATCCTAACCATAAGACTTTCTGTGCCCCCTCCTTAAGACTTTCTGTGCCCCCTCCTTTGTCATTCCCGCGATCCCGACTTGTCGGGATCGCGGAAGTCCAGGAGTAAGTGGTTAGCCCTGGATTCCCCCCGCTATGCGGGGAGAATGACATCGCCGGGGGAGTAATGACATCTTTTATTACCAATAGAAACTGCATTGTATCAGATCGGACTTTTGTCCTACCAACCATAAACCAACAAGACCATACCCCAAATAGCTTGACTCAAAACCAAGGCATAGGCATTGCGCCGACCATAAAATAACAAGGCCTGTCCCAAAGCAAACAGAGTTAACAAAAAGATTTGAGCTACAGCCGCCCAGGGCGAAAAACGAATAAAGGCATTGGGTACATGGAAAATAATAAAAATCCCAGCCACCAGTAGTAATTGTTGAAACAGAGGGCTATGACGATATTTCTCGATAATCACAGTCATCACAAAACTAAAGAAGAAAAGAGTTTCCCAAAAACCGGTAAAAATGGCTAGCACAAACTCATACCAAAATTGATTAGAAACAAATAAAGGAACCGCTTCTACCAAACCACCCTTTTGAATAATGGCCATAATAGCAGTCACAAAACCAAAAACTCCCCCCACCGCTAAACCAAGTAATAATCCAGTTTGCATTTTTTCGAAAGAGAATGATTTAATGACGCTTCGACTTCGGCTGGTCACAATATATAGCCAAACTGGCAAACCCAAAAACACTGCCTTACCAATAGTTTCATCAAACCAGACGGGGAAAGCAAAAAGTCTCCGATATAAAAACCAAAAAACCAGAGATAAAATCAGAATAGGAAAGAATAGAATGTGTGACTCAACAGCTTTGACAGCTACCGCACTCTCCCCCGCACCCCGCTGGCCTCGCTTGATCCTGGAATTTGATGTTTGTTTTCTTTTTAAGTTCATTAGACTTCTTGCGCAATAAGGAAAACGGTTACTTCCGTTTTCTTTATACACATTTTAGTTACTTCTTCTTCCTCAAGTAGCTGAGGCTACTATCGTCATCAGAATTAACCAAAATGAAGTAAAATCTAAACATAATTAACTCGTTTCTTATTTCGCAAGAAGTCTATGTAAAACCAACTCTACTGCCTCTGGCTGATTAATTGAATAAGTATCAATGACCATATCGTATAGTTCTGCCCGCCAAAAATCAATTGGATCACTGGCTTTGATATCATGTTGACCCACTACCCAGTCTCGCCACTCCTTGGCATAAACACGTTGCCATTTGACCAAATTGTCCTTATATCTTTGGTCGATGTGTTCAAGCGCTTCACTGGTAGTTAATGAGTCTCGATTGACAATCCTGTCCACTCGCACCGCTTTGCTGGAACACATCATTAACACCTTTAATACCCCGGGCACATTTTGAGCCATAAAGCCTGATAACCACGATTCAATGATCCAGCGCTGTTGGTCACTGACTTTTTCTCTCATCCCATAATCCACTTTTTTATCAAAATCAGCCTCGTAATCGGTAGCCGAGTGGTGAAAATTACTGCCTTTCTTAAACAAACCCTTCTCTTCCGCGTACGCCCGCATAAACTCCCCCCCGCTAAAGCCCCGCCATCCCTCAATCTCCAACTCTTTTTTGAGCCGGACAAGCAAGGTGGTCGAGCCGGCCCCAGGTAATCCGGAAATAGTAATGTTTTTATAAGCTAATTGATCGATCATGAGTCCTCGCTTTCGATTATTGGTATTTCATTGAAATGCTAGTGATTTGTTTTTAATGGGAGTGATTGTATCAACTCGCAACTCAAAGCGCGAGTCATAATATTTGATAGCTCCAGTAGACGCTCATTGGCCTGAGCCAAAGTTAGGCTTTGGTCATGACCCGGAAAAAAGTGAAAAAGCCGATTTCTACAGTTGAGCCAAGCTGACCACAGACCTCGGGCCAGCTCGTCTCCGCATAACTTAGCCACATCGTCATACAGCCAGTATTGGTCGCGTTGAGACAGAGGGATATCGGGATTGAGAGCCCGGCCAATTCTAAAGCGGCGACTTTGGTAAGTTTGCTCGGTGATTAAATTTTGGTCGCGCAAAAACTGCTTTAAAAATCCCTCATAAGCTTTGGACATAGAAAAGACTAGAAAAGTGTAATCTGATAGAGGTTCAACTTCGACTAATTTCAATTCTCTTTGATACAAAATCTCGGCTAATTCAACCCGTTTTTGCAAACGAGCATCTAAATACTTAAACCACTCTTGATCTGAAAATGAAGTGGAAGACATGAACTTGAATCCTAATTCTGCTACACTACTAACACTCAATAGACTTGTAGTGAAATAAGAAACCGTTTCTCTTATTTCGCTACAAGTCTAATTAACATCAAGATACCCTGGACTTTGCATGAAATCAAGTCGCAACCCGCTTCATCCATCTACTCGATTGAATAAGTTGTTTGTTAACTTAATGATTGGCTGGCGAGTTAAACCCAAAAAAAAACAGCAGCGACCCCGCTGGCTAAGACAATCAAGCTACTACGGCAGAAAAATTGTGCGCCTAGTGACTCGACCATTCCAATCTAAAGTGGTCAGATTCATCATCATCGTCCTTTTGCTAGGTTTAATTCTGGGCACAATTTTTCTACTTAAAGACTTACCTTCACCTAAAAAGTTAACTAGTCAGGGTAATTTTGCAGTCAGTAGTCAAATTTTTGATCGAAACGGTCAACTGCTGTATGAGATTTATGCAGACGAAAACCGGATTCCAATTCAACTTGGTGATTTACCAGATTATGTGCGCTGGTCAACCATTGCCATTGAAGACAAGAATTTTTATAGACACTGGGGTTTTGACCTAACTGGTATTATGCGAGCGGTCAAGTCGAACATTCAAAATGAACGTTTAGAAGGAGGTTCGACTATTACCCAACAGTTAGTCAAAAATGCTTTATTGACCAATGAGCGATCCATGCAACGCAAAATTAAAGAGTTGTTTTTATCGATCTTAACCGAAATTCTCTATACCAAAGATGAAATTTTAGAAATGTACTTAAATTATATTTCTTATGGCGGTACGGCCGTCGGGATTGAAGCGGCGGCCCGAGCTTACTTTGATAAACCTGCCAGCCAATTAACATTAGCCGAAGCTTCTCTGCTGGCGGGGTTACCTCAAGCACCCAGCTACTACTCACCATTTCAATCCGATCCAACCTTATCTCAAAAACGTCAGGCGGAGGTCTTGCGTAGAATGGTGGAAGATGGCTACATCACTAATGCCCAAGCTCAATCAGCCCAATCCGAAACTTTAGACTTTGCTCTTAATCGGAGTGATATCCAAGCTCCTCACTTTGTGTTCTATATTCGAGATTTGCTCTACCAAGAATACGGTTCTGAGACTGTTGAAAAAGGAGGTTTGAGGGTCACCACCAGCTTAGATTTAGATCTGCAACAAACTGCCCAAGCCTCAGTTTCAGCCGAAATAGAAAAACTATCTCGGATGAATGTCAACAATGGGGCGGCTATGATCATCAAGCCTAATACTGGTGAAATTTTAAGTATGGTGGGTTCCACAGATTACTTTAATTCAGAAATTGAAGGTCAGGTAAATTTAACCTTGGCTCAACGTCAACCAGGCTCATCAATTAAACCTTTGGTCTATGCGACTGCCTTCCAAGAAAAAACTCTCAATCCTGGCAGTATTTTAATCGATACGCCCACTTGTTTCTTGGTGGCAGGTCAAAAACCCTACTGTCCCAAAAACTACAATGGTTCATTTAACGGAGCAGTGACTGTCAGACGAGCTATTGGTAACTCACTCAATATTCCTGCCGTCAAAGCTATTTACACCATCGGTGTGGAAACTTTTATGGCTCAAGCTGAAAAGATGGGTATTACTACGTGGCTGGATGCGGTCAACTACGGACTATCTCTATCTCTAGGTGGAGGTGAAGTCCGGATGATAGATATGGCTCAAGCCTTTGGAGTCTTAGCCAATCAAGGAGTCAAAGTGCCTATCTTGCCTATCCTCAAAGTGGAAGATTACACTGGTCAAGTTCTGTTTGAAGCCAACGTGGAGAACATTCAAAATGACTTGACTTATTTAACCGAATATCAAGATGAGCAGACGAAAAATACTTTAACTAGAGTTATGGATCGAGCTCCAGCCTACTTAGTCAGCCATATTATGCAGGACAACCAAGCCCGTCAAGCGGTGTTTGGTGCCAGATCGGCATTAGTTATTCCAGACCAAATTGTGAGTGCCAAAACTGGTACGACTAACGATCTTAAAGACAACTGGACAATTGGTTTTACTCCAGAGTTTTTGGTTGTAACTTGGGTGGGTAATAACGACAACACACCCATGAATCCCTATTTAGTTTCTGGCATCACTGGAGCCGCTCCAATCTTCAATCACATCATGTCATTTGTGCTTAAAGATCAAGAGCCGACTTGGCAGGAAAAACCACCCGACGTCCGCTCGGCTCAGGTTTGTGTCCATGGCTTACCACCCAGTCCGGGTGACGACTGCCAACCTAAGGATCAAGAACTCTACTGGATCGCCGGTCAACCATCTCAGTCTCAATTAATTAAAACCGAAGTTTGGATCGATCCTACCACAGGTCTGCCTCCACCTGAGGATACGCAAGTAGACGGCCTGGTACTGGAAGAACACATTTTCTATGAAGATCCAACTATTCCTTTCTATTGCAGTGATTGTGTTAGGATGACTGACGAGGAAGGCAAAGTTATCTACGAACAACACCAAGTGGCATACTAGGACCACGAAAATAGACTTTCTGCGAAATAAAAAACAAGTTACTTATGTTAAGATTTCGCAGAAAGTCTAATATATGTTTGTGAAAAAATTTGTTAAACGAGATATTAAGCTTTATGCTACCAATGGTTCAAAACAAAAATCGCTCAAGTTTATTATCATCTTAAGTTCACTTGGCACCACTTTAGTCGCCTTAACCACTCTACTAACACTTTGGTGGTTTACTGATATACCTCTAGCTTCACCTATCAATCAATTAACCAGTTTTCATTTTACTCGCCATCCTATTTTTTTTTCACAAGATGAAAAAATGGTTTATGGCTTCCTACCATACTGGAACACCAATAATCTGCAACTCCACAACCGTCTAAATCGGCTGGGGTATTTTGGCTTAACTATTGGCAGAGATGGCAAAATACTAACCGTGGTTGATGGCGAAACCGATCCTGGGTATCGGGTCTTACAATCAGATACTTTTCTTGAAATCACTAATCGAGTCAAAGCTAATGGCGGTCAAATTGATTTAGTGGTTGAACAGTTTAATGCTGATGATATTCGATCATTTTTATCTTCGACTCAGGCTCAAACTAACTTTTTCAATTCACTCGAGTCAATTTTACTGGGCTATGATGTGACTGGCATTAATGTTGATATCGAACTCAATGGCGATTCCACTCCTGAACTTCGCCAGAATTACACAACATTCATGCAAAATTTAAGAGCATTTTTAAACCAAAGATTTAGAGATATTGAACTGTCCATTGATGTTTATGCGTCGGCATCCAAAAATAATCAACTATGGGATATTCCAGCCCTGACTCCTTACGTTGATTTTTTTGTAATTATGGCTTATGACTTCCATCGCTCCAGTTCTAGTCAAGCTGGACCAGTGGCTCCTCTTTTGGGCGGCACAAAATACTGGGATAGCGACATTAATTCTCACCTCAAAAATTTCCTGCTGACTGTCCCCAGAGAAAAACTCATTTTAGGTATTCCTTTTTATGGTTACGAGTGGCAAACCACCTCCACCGACTCCCAATCAATGACTTTTCCTGATACCGGTCACGCTGTAGTTTATAGCCGAATCCAAGAACTGCTATCAGATTCAGGTCCATACCAAGTGACTGAACATTGGAATGAAGCCGCTCTATCGCCCTATTTAACTTACCAAGATCAGGGTAAAACCTATGTGCTTTATTACGACAACGCCCGATCAATTTCCTACAAGCTTGATTATGTCAATCAACTTGACCTGGCTGGCATTGCCATTTGGGCTCTAGGTTATGAAGGCGAAAGTTCTGAACTTTGGGAAGTGATCGAACAAAAACTCTGATCCCCCCGCCTGGGCGGGGAGGATGACATTTCCCCGCGACTGACTTACGTCAGGGCGGGGATGACAACGGAAAACTGTCATTCTCCGACCGCATTTCGTCATTCTCCGACCGCAAGGAGGGGAATCCAGGGCTACCACCATTGGATTCCCGCTATCGCGGGAATGACAACACAAAAAACCCCTCATCTGCCATCTTGAGCCCACCTGAATCGCGTGGTATTATCCCGCCATGAGTAGAATAAAACCCAAAACTGCCGAAAAACAAACAGCTATCTACTCTCACCTCATCCGATATGCGTCCACTATTTACACTGCCCAGAAAAATTACCATTACTCGGTCATTATTCGTCAAAAGTCTGGTCAAATCTATCCTCCACCAACCCAATCAATAATTTATTCAATTGCCAAAAGTTGGATTAAACATATCCAATCTCAATTGATTAATAAAAAGCAGGCGCGTTGGATAAAACGATTTTCATTCAAAACTGTAACCGGTTTCAAACCAAAAAAACGACCGGGCAGACCCAGAAAAGCTCCTGCTTTTATCCCACAAATTTGGACACAAATTAAAGCATTTGTGAAGGCATTCTTTTATCCTTGCACTTTTGCTTTAACTCGATATCCCAAACCAACTCTTGCCATACTTTTTGTGACTTCAGCCATTTTTGGTTTAACTTATTTGGGATATACGGGTATATTTAAAGACTTACCTTCACCTACCGAACTGACTACTCGATCCCAATCTGTGACCACTAAAATTATGGACCGAAATAACCAAGTACTTTATCGTATCTACCAAGACGAGAATCGGAGTTTGGTGTCTTTAGATCAAATCTCACCGTTTATGATCAGCGCCACCATCGCTATTGAAGATCAGGATTTTTATCTTCATCACGGTATTTCGGTCAGTGGCATTGTCAGAGCTTTTAGCGCAAATCTTCAAACTGAATCATTGCAAGGCGGTTCAACCATTACTCAGCAATTAGTTAAAAATCGCCTGCTAAGTAATGAGAAAACTATGACTAGGAAAATTAAAGAGGCTTTGCTGTCAGTCATGGTTGAGTTGACTTTTTCCAAAGATGAAATATTAGAAATGTACTTAAACCAAGTTTCTTATGGAGGTTCGACTTATGGTGTTGAAGAGGCGGCTCAAAGATATTTTGGTAAATCAGCCCAAAATTTGAGCTTAGCAGAATCAGCCCTGTTAGCTGGTTTACCTGCCGCTCCATCTGTCTATACTCCTTTTGGCTCAAATCCAGAACTGGCTAAAGTTCGTCAAAAGGAAGTTCTGCGACGGATGGTAGAGGATGGCTGGATCAATCAAAATCAATCTATTTTAGCCACTAATGACAAACTTGTTTTTAGGCAAGATATGGTTGATATCCAAGCTCCTCACTTCGTCATGTACATTAAAAAATTGCTGGCAGAAGAATTTGGAGAGGAAGCTTTAATGAATGATGGCTTAGAGGTCATCACTACTCTAGACCTACCTCTCCAAAAAGAGGCCGAACAAGTTATAGCAGATGAAATCAGTCGTATCCAAAGGTTGAACGTTAGTAATGGTGCATCGTTGGTAACTAATCCTGAAACTGGTGAAGTCTTAGCTATGGTGGGCAGTTCAAATTATTTTGACTTTAAAAATGACGGTCAGGTTAATGTCACACTTAGACCCCGTCAACCAGGTAGCTCAATCAAACCTGTCACCTACTCACTGGCACTGGAGAAAGGTTACACTGCTTCTACCATTATTCAGGATTCACCCATCACCTATCAAATACCAGGCAGTCCTCCGTACAGTCCCAGAAATTATGATGCCAAGTACCACGGCAATGTCACACTTAGAGAAGCTTTGGCTTCTTCATATAACATTCCAGCAGTTAAGACACTAGCTAACTTAGGCGTCAGCAACTTGATTGATCATGCTCAAAAATTGGGCATCACTACTTGGCAAGACAGATCGCGATTTGGTTTATCGTTAACTTTAGGTGGAGGCGAAGTCACCATGATGGATATGGCTTCAGCTTATGGTGTGTTTGCTACAAACGGATTCAAAGTCCCCATCAATCCTATTATCAAAGTCACTAATTACCAGGGAAAAGTTCTTTACGAAAACCCTTGTGTGATTAATAATTTCTGCCAAAAGGAAAGGGTTTTGTCGGCTCAAACAGCCTACCTCATCACCAACATTTTATCCGACAATCAGGCTAGAACTCCAGCTTTTGGACCAATTTCTAGTCTTTATATTCCAGGCCAAGAAGTGGCAGTTAAAACAGGCACTACCAATAGTTTAAGAGATAACTGGACCATCGGTTATACTAGCGATCGATTAGTGGGTGTCTGGGTAGGTAATAATGATAATCGACCCATGAGCTATGTAGCTTCCGGAGTCACAGGCGCTTCTCCCATCTGGAATAAAACCATGCGCCTATTACTTGACGAAGACCAACCTCATCACTTTGTTCAACCCAGTGGGTTAGTGACTATCCAAATTTGCGCTACAACTAACACTTTACCCTGCGGTGGCTGTCCAAAGGTTAAAACGGAAATTTATCGAATCGGTACGGGACCACAAAGCCACTGCTCGCCGGCTATCTTTCAACCCGCACTGACTCCATAAACTATGTCAAGGGTATTAGACTTGTCGCGAAATAAGAAATGAGTTAATTATGGATAGATTTTATAGCATTTTCGTTGATTCTGATGACGATAGTAGCCTCAGCTACTTGAGGAAGAAGAAGCAAAGAAAATGCATA